>Ga0335074_10002284_pt1 | contig 26105 bp, 25 predicted proteins | sample Lox_Sample_23_FD_206715 | JGI IMG/M metagenome (GOLD analysis project Ga0335074, IMG submission 206715) | Soil microbial communities from Loxahatchee National Wildlife Refuge, Florida, United States - Lox_Sample_2.3 | ecosystem: Environmental > Terrestrial > Soil > Wetlands | place: USA...
TGCGGTACAGCCACGCGCTCAGGTTCGTGCCCGGCCGGAACTGATGGAATGCGACGAAGGCCTTGGCGAAAGTCTCCTGCAGCAGGTCCTCGGCGTCGCTCGGGTTGTGTGTCATGCGAAGCGCTGCAGGGTACAGCTTGCGCATATAAGGAATCACGTCGTGCTCAAAGCTGAGTTGTTCGTCCGTGACGTCACTGGCCAGCGTCATGCTGCACGGCCTCCTTGTTGGCTTGCCCCCCTCCGTCTATCGACAGACCATGTGCCGGCTCGACGCCACTGCTCCACGATTGCGGCCACTGCCTCGCTAGTCGCGGCCATGCGAATGCACGATCGAACTCGGGGGGCTAGGCGGGGGTGTGGCCGGGGCAGCCAATGCTGGACGTCAGCCAGCCGGGATTACCGAAGACATGAGCGTTAACATACGCTTCTCTTTCCTTCTCGCGCGGGGGGCCGGGCCGGGTTTCCGGCCGACTAAAACTCGGTAACAAGATCAGGAGTTAAACAAGTATGCGGGGGCATGTCAAGGGGGTTGGACGCGAACTCGCGGCCCGCGCCTGCGAACGTTTGCCGTACATACCCGCAGGTCAGGGGGGTAGTTGTGCTGGTTCGCCGCGATCGCCGTGATCGCACGTCTCGCACTGGTTATCCCAATTCGCCCCTGCCGCAATAACCGGAATAACGGAAAATACCGAGGGGCGAAAGCGACAGTTCGGAACCCCTCATTCAGCAAACGTGTTGCGGCGTCGGCTGCATATAAACGCGTATCAGCGTGATGGAAAATTTATCAGCCGGTGGCGTGCAGCCAGCGCACCGGCGCGCCATCGGCGGCATACCGGAACGGCTCCAGCTCGTCGTCCCAGGGCTGGCCGAGCAGCAGCGCCAGTTCGGCCTCCAGCGAGCCCCCGAGCGCCGGGTGCTGCGGGATGTGCCGGTCCAGCAGGCTGTCTACGCCGGGGCTGGCTGGCTGGCCCGCTTCCCGGTGCCGGCCAGGCGCGCTCGCCGCCGCGAGCGTCATGGCCGCGCGCAGCCTCCCCTCCGGGATCAGGACGTCGCCGCTCGCCGACGTGACCGCCGAGAACGTGCCGAGGGACGGCGTGTGGCTGTAGCGGACCGCGTCGCAGCCCGGGCTCGCCTCCTCGGTTACCTCGAACCGCAGCCGGTTCCAGCCCGCCAGGGCCGAGGTGATGGTCGCCGAAGTCCCCGGACGGCCCTGCCAGTCCAGTTCGGCGCGAAGCGTTCCAGGTGAGGCAGGCTGGTCAACCCAGGCCAGCCTTACCGGCACGCCAACAACTCCGGCCACTGCCCACTCGACATGCGGGCACAACGCCGGAGGGGCGGAGTGGACTTGCAGCACGCCACGAACGGACACCAGACCTCCCTGCCAAAACGAATGAGGTTCGTCTTCCCCAACGACCTCATTCCGCCCGGCAGGTGGTGGCCATGCTCGATAAGCCCACTACCCTGGCTTCCCCCATTGTGCCCCAGGGCCGCCGCCGACACCAGTACTCATCCGGCCGGGTCGGGTCCCAGTTTCCCGTCGGGTGCTCACGGATGTGTGGCTTGGGGTTTGCGGCCCCAGACCAGGAAGGACAGGTGTGGCATCACCAGCGTGCGCGGGTCGTCGAGATGCTCACGGACCGCGAGGTCGAGCTCGTCAAGCTCCTGCTGATCGGCCAGTCCGAGCTGAACAATCGCCGGCCGCATACTGCGCACCAGGTCAGCTCGGACGGTGCGGCGGGTGTCACCGGACCGGTAGACGTGCGCTCGCCCCTCGATCCCGATGTCCTGCAGGCCCGCCTGACGGTACAGCTCGGCCAGGCGGCGGCCGATGAGCAGATCGGCGCCGTTGCGGCTGAACGCGGTACGGAAGATCTCCGACAGCCGGGTCCAGGCGGGGTGAGCGGGGTAGCACAGCGAGTACTCGGCGTCGGGCTCCAGGCTGGCGATCCAGCCGCCTGGGCGGGCCAGCCGCACCATCTCGGCCAGGACCTCGGCGGGCTTGGGCACGTTGACCAGCAGAGTCCGGGCGTGCACCAGGTCAAACGACCCCGGCGGCAGCCCGGTCCGCCGGGCGTCGGCCGCCACGATAGTGACATTGCCCAGCCCGTCCCGGCGTGCGAGTTCGCGCGCCATGGCGACATGGGCGGGGTCGGCGTCGAGACCCACGACGCGCCCGCCCGGTGAGACCCGCTGGGACAGCAGCTTGATGATGCCGCTTGGCCCGCAGCCCACATCGATCGCGGCCTGGCCCGGTCCCAGGCCGACCCGGCTCAGCAGGGCGGCGCTGTCGGCCTGCAGCTCGTCGGACTGGCGCTGCAGCCGCGCACTTTCGGCTGGGTCACGGCCTAGCGCGTAGACATCGGTGGCGGGCAGTGCCGCCGCTGTTGTGGTCGTGGATTCGGGCATGCTCTTCAGCTCCTTTGTTACCGCCATGAGGTTCAGAACTGGCCAGGAACGGCCGCCCGGGCTGGCTGCGGGTTGGCCAGCCCGGGCGCAGGGTTCACGGGGTGAGGACACCGAGCCGCTCGGAAGCTCCCTCGGAGAACCAGACCTGGGTGGGCGAGGCCGTAATCCCGAAGGTCCCCAGGCCGGTGATGCCGTGGGTGAGCAGGGCGCAGGCAGGCGTGCCGGTGGTATTGGTGATCATTCCGAGCACGCCCTGCTCGCGCCCGCCCGAACCGGTCACCGTGCTCGCGGTGGTGAACCACAGGTCGGTGCCCGATCCGGGGCCGGCCGTGATCTGGCCCGGGTCCACCGTGAGCGGGATCGTCAGCCGGCCGCCGCCGGTGACCGCCGCCGTGTACGCCGATCGAGCCGACTTCTTCGATCTCGTCCGGCGGCTGGGCGGCCTCGGTGAAGTACAGCCTGCCGCCTGGGCCGTTGACGATGCCGCCCAGCTCAGGCAGGATGCCGCCGCCCCGTGCGTACTTGATCGTGCCGGTCTTGCCGTCACCGCTGTCGCCCACGCCCGAGGAGACCCGGTAGATCACCCCTCCCCGTCCGACGACGGCTCGGCCGACTGGGTGAACCACAGGTTGCTGTCGGAACCCAGCGTGATCGAGCCCAGGCCGCCCTCACCCTCCACCCGCGCGCTGGATGCCGCCCGGGCCAGCGCCGACCGCGCCGCCCAGGCCCATGCGCTGATCGACCTCGGCCGCACCCACTTCCAGCGGGGCGACTATCTTCAGGCCACCGATTGCTACGGCCAGGCCCTCACTCTGGCCCGCGAGCTGGATGACCACTTGATGGTCGCCCGGGCTCTGGGCAGCCTGGCCACCGCGCATTGCGCGCTGGGCCGATACGGCGAGGCGATCAAGGGTCACCGGGGGGCCCTGGAGGAATTCCGCGACCTGAACGACCAGCTCGGCGAGGTCATCAACCTATCCAACCTCGGCCTGGCCTACTTCCGGCAAGGCTGCTTGTCGGAAGCCAGCAGCGTGCAGCAGCAGGCCCTGGCCCTGTGCCGTGACCTGGATGACCAGTACGGGGTTGTCTACGCGCTCAACGCGCTGGGAGAAATCAGCTGCCACCAAGGCCAGTACGAGCAGGCGGAAAGCTACCTGTGGCAGTCCCTGCAGGTCTGCCGCCCGCTGGGCGCCCAGTCACTAGAGGCCGTAGCCCTGACCAGGCTGGCCGACGTACACGCTCAGCAGCACCGTGCCCGAGAGGCCACCACGCTCTACCGGCAGGCGCTGGCCATCTGCCGGCAAACCGGCAGCCGCGACGGCGAAGCCGACGCACTCATCGGCATCAGCCACATCCTGGTGGCCACCGGCCAGATCACCCAGGCCCGGGAAGGCCTCACCACCGCGCTGACCCTCGCCCGGCAGACCCGCGATCCCTACCAGCAAGCCCGCGCCCTGCAGGGCCTGGCTGCCGCCTGCCACGCGGCCGACCAGCATGACCAGGCCCGCGAGCACGAACAGCAGGCTGGCGACATCCACGCTGCCCTCGGCATCACCCATCCAGCCACCAGCCACACACAACCGCCGGGCAGCCCGAACACCAGCCAGCCAACCACCGGCAGCGGATCTGGCCCTCCCTTCTAGTGCCGATCAGCCCCTCGCGTAGTTGCTGGCCCCGTACCAGTCCACGACGACCACCGGTTCGTCGCCGACGACCCAGGCGTCGTGGCCCTGCGGCAGGGCGGTGACGTCGCCCGGCCTGGCGTCGAACTCGGTGCCGTCGGCCATCACCACGTGCAGCGTGCCCTGCACGTGGTACTGGAAATGCGGTGCCTCGCACAGGGCGGTGCCGGCGATCGGCTTGACGTGCTCGGACCAGCGCCAGCCGGGCGACAGGGTCAGCCGGCCGATGTCGGCGCCGCCGATCTTGAGCAGGCACATTTCCCCGTTGGGGAAGGCGCGGGTCTCGTCGGGTTGGTCGAAACTCTTCTGCTCTGCTTGTCCGCTCATGACAGGTCTCCTTACGGTCGGTTTCCGGGCCCATCGGCGGGCCTTCTGGGGCCAGCGTGGCCTGCCGGGCTTGCAGCACGCTTGCAGCGACGGGCGAGCGGCTGACGGACTCGGGCCGGCTGGCGGGCGTCGGCGTGGCGGGGTTTGATTACTGCCATGAAGTCGCTGGCTGTACGCGTGCTCGGCGACTTCGCCGTGGACGGGTTCGAGGCGCCGGCGCTGGGCAGCAGAAAGGGGCGCCAGGCGCTGCACTTGCTCGCGCTGGGCGGCGGCCGGGTCGTGCCGTCGGATGTGCTGGCCGACGCGCTGTGGGCGGACGCGCCGCCGGCCAGGCCGGAAGACCAGATCTCGGTACTGCTGAGCAGGCTGCGGTCGGTGCTGGGGCGGGACCGGATCGAGCACAGGGACGGCGGCTACCTGCTGCGCTGCGACTGGCTGGACGCAACCGAAGTGGCCGCGCTCGTCGAGGAGATCAGCCGGCGCCGCGCAGCTGGCAACGCCGTGGGAGCCGCGTCAGCGGCCAGGGTCGCGCTGTCGCTGGTGCTCGGCGCTGCGCCCGCCGGGGCACCGGGCGAGTGGGCGCGGTTGCGCCTGGCGGACCTGGAACGGCTGATCGGGCGCGCCCGCCGGGAGGCGGCCGAGGCGCTCCTCGAGGTCGGCGACTGGATCGGCGCGACCGACGCCGCGGCCGCGGCGCTGCGGGATGATCCATACGATGAGGCGGCCCTGCGAGCGCTGCTACGCGCCTACGTTATGGGCGGCCAGGTGGCGGCAGCACTGGCCGCCTATGCTGCCGCCACCAATCGGCTCGCCGAAGAACTCGGCGCCGATCCGGCGCCGAGTACAACCGCCCTGCACTCCGCCATCCTGCGCGGCGAGCTGGGGCCTGCCGAGCCGCGGGAGCGGCCGGCCGGGCCGCGCCCGTCGGTTGTGGGCCGCGAGGACGAGCTCAACCACCTGAACGTGATCGCCGCTCGGGCCCGTTCCGGGTCGTCCACCGAGGTTGTCATCGTCGAGGGTGAGGCGGGAATCGGGAAGACCAGCCTGGTGCGCGCTTGGTGTGCCAGGCGGGCGAGCGCCGGGGACACCGTGCTGCTCGTCTCGTGCGGTCTGCTAGACCGGGCCATGCCGCTCGACGCGCTACTCAGCGCGATCCGCGACCTGCTGCGGCGGCTCGGCGGGCAGGCGGCAGCTGACCTGGTCGGGGCCGACGCCGCATTACTCGATCCGCTGGTCGGTGCTGGAGTCGCTCACGGCCAGCTACCCGCCCTGGCCGACAGCATGCTTGGTCCCGCCGTGCTGTACGCCGCGCTCGCGCGGCTGCTCCGGCGGCTCATCGAGCGCGGCCCGCTGGTCGTTGTGGTCGACGACGCGCATCTGGCCGGGCGTGCCCTGGCTGACCTGTTGCGCTTCGTGGTCCGCGAGGACCTGCGCACGGTGGTTGTTGCCACCATCCGGACCGGCGAGGGCGTGCCACTGCCAGCTACAGCCAGGATCCACCTGGACCTGCTGAGCCTGGCCGCGGTCACCGAACTGGTCGGCGCCACCCGCGCCGGTGACCTGTACGCCCGGTCGCGGGGCCACCCGCTGTTCCTGACCGAACTGGCGCAGCAGTCGGCCGGGTCTGCTCTCCCGGCGTCGCTGGTCGAGTCGGTCTCCGCGCGCTGCGACGGCCTGGGCACGGCCGGAGCGCTGTTGCGGGCTGCTGCCGTGATCGGGCCGGAGCTGGACGTTGACCTGCTCGCCGCGGTGCTCGGCCAGAGCGCTGTGGAGGTGCTCGACGACGTCGAGCGCGTGATGGCCACGGGCCTGCTGGTAGACGAGGACGGCGCGATCAGGTTCCGGCACGAGCTGGTTAGGGAGGCGCTGGCGGCGAATGTGACGGCCGGGCGCATGGCGCTGCTGCACCGCCAGGCCGGGCGGGTACTGGCCCGGCGTCCCGGCACCGACCCGGCGCTCGTCGCTGACCACGCCCGGCTCGGCGGGGACGTGGCACTGGCGGCCGACGCGCTGCGCGACGCCGCGGCGCGGGCCGGCGAGCGGTTCGACCACGCGGCGGCGGAGGTGCTGCTCGACGACGCAATCGCCATGCGGCCGGGATCGGAGCTGTGGCTAGACCGGGCGCGCGTCCGCACCCGCCTGACGCACTACGACGCCGCGCTGAGCGATGTGGAGCGGGCCATCGCCGCCGGCGCCGGCCCGGGCGCGCTCGAGGTGGGCGCCTGGGCCTCCTACTTCGACCGCCGTTTCGCTGACGCGGCACAGTTCGCCGACGACGGGGCGCTGGCAGCGGACGACCTGCCGACCCGCGCCCGCTGCCTGGCGGTCGGGGGCAGGATCAGGCACGCGGCCGGTGACCTGTCCGGTGCGGAACGGCTCCTCGCCGATGCGCTGTCGGTGGCCGAGGGAGCCGACCGGGTGACCGCGGCGGCCTGGCTGGGGGTGCTGCGGGCGCACCAGAGCCGACCGGACGAGGCCCTGCCGCTGCTGCGGCCAGCGTCCCGCGGCCAGATCGGGGCCGAGCACACCTCGGCGACCCTGCACGCGCTGTTGTTTCTCGGCCACGCCCACGCGCAGGCGGGGTACCCGGCCCTGGCGCTTGATGCGTTCGCCAGGTACACGGCGGAGGTGCGGCGGCGCCACGTGCCCAGGTTCGCGGGGCGGGGGGTGAACTTCACTGGATGGGTGCTGCGCAGCCTCGGCGCCGGGCAGGAAGCGCTCGACCATCATCTCGAGGCGCTGGAGACCGGGCGTGGCCATGGGACCGCCGAGGTCACGATCGCCGCGCTGGAGGACCTGGCGGAACAGTGCGTGGACGACGGCGACGCCGCGGGCGCGGAGTCCAGGCTCGGCGAGGCCCGCGAGGTTCTGCGCGGCGACTTGGTCTTCGGTTGGCGGCTGGAGCTCAAGCTGACGCTGCTCACCGGGCGGCTCGCGCTGCTGACCGGTAATGCGGAGCTGGCCGCTGGCAGCGCCGATGAGCTGGAGAAAAGGGCGGCTGCGCTCGGCGTGCCCCGGTACGTCAGCGTGGCGAGGCTGCTGCGGCACCGGGCGCACCGGAGCATGGGCCTGCCGGTGAGCGCCACGCGGGTCGCCGCTGACCTCGACCTGCTGGATGCGTCGGTCGCGGTCGAGGCCTGGTGGTGGACCGGCGACATGGCCGCCGACCTGGGCAGCCCGGCCCTGCTGGACCGTTCGGCCGACGGCGCGGCCAGGCTGGCCAAGAACGCGGGCAGGTACGCCGGATCCCTCACCAGAACCGCGGAGCGCCGGATGCGCGAGTGGCGGGTTCTGGTCAGCGCGCGGTAAGCACAACCATCGGCAGCGCGGTGTCCGTCAGCCCAGCAAGGCCGACGCCCGGACCGCCTGGCTCTCCCACCATCGCAGTTCCTCGTCGTAGCCGCCGAGCGCCTTCTCCCAGCCGAACTGGACCAGCGCCCCAAGCAGGCAGAGCCCAAGCTGGCGGTCGAACCACGGACCGGTCTCAACGCCACGGGCCTCCAGCGCGGCCCGGTAAGCGGCGATCGATTCCTCCTTGGACTGGGGCAGGCGGCGGCAGTTGATCGCCAGGTACCAGGCCAGGTCGCTGAGCGGCGCGCCGTGCCCCGGCTGCTCCCAGTCGAGCAGCACGGTGCGCCCCTCCTCGTCGGTACCGAGGTTGTCCAGCTTCCAGTTGCTGTGCACGAGCGTGCGCGGGGTTGCGGCCAGTGCCTCCACGAGCGGGCCCGGGTCGTACGCCAGCGGGACGACGACCTCCGCTGCGACGGGCGCGACCTCAGCCAGCAACGGCCAGCCCTTGGCCACCAGTGCGGGCACCAGGTGCGGCGAGCCGATGGCCGCCTCGGCTTCCGCCATCCACGGCGACAGCTCCAGGTAGCGGTGCACCACGGGGACGATGTCGAGTTCGTCGCCGCCATCCCAGAAGGCCGCGTGCAACTCCGCCATGTGCCGCAGGAAGCGCTCGTGCTGGTCGGCGGCGATCGCCTCGTCGGTCGCGGGGACCAGCCACCGCGCCACGTCCCGCATCAGCACGGCACACCCGCCGGACGGTCCCCTGCCGGTGGGCGGCTCCCACGCGACCGCCACGATCGGCTGGTTGAAGCAGGCAGGCAGGCGGGCCAGGATGCCGCGTTCCCACAGTTCGAACGGGGCCCCACGCAGACACCCCGACGCTCGCATGGTCCAGTCGTCGGCCAGGTCCAGCCGCTTCAGCACGTACGGGTCACCGTCGATCACGAGCCGCTCCAGCCGCGCGCCCGACTTGCCTGGCGCCTCGTCCAGCGCGATCCGTTCAGTTGCCTGGCCGACCAGGCCGCGCAGGCCGGGCCCGTCAGGCGCTGCCATCGGCGGCTTCCATCTCAGCGAGCAGCGACGCGGGCCACCGGCCCCCGCACATCACGGTGTCAGCTACGACCTTGTTCTCCCGGACCGTCAGCAGGTGCATGTGATGCGCGGCGTGCGGCACGCCGTTCTCCAGCCAGCTCAGCGTGTACTCGACCACCTCGCCGGAGCCATCACTCAGCGGGCAGCGGCGCAGTTCGTCGAAGTGGCCAGGATCGGCGAACCAGCGCGCGTACTCGGCCCGGATCGCCTCAGGGCCGGTGACGTGCAGCCGCCAGTTGGGCACGGTCGCATCCAGCGCCGCGTCGTCGCTCCAAACCTCGCAGGACGGTATCGCCCCGGACTCGATCGCCTTCAGGAACGTGTCGATCACCGATGTCGTCGCCATCGCCAGGTCTCCTTTGCGGACGTGCCAGCGAGTGATGCCTCCACCATGCTGGTGCCGCCTTGCAGTTATCTTGCACTTGATACGGGGGTGGCAACCGCCCGGCGGCGTGATGTGATAAGCGAGTGATCCCGGCAGAAGGGACATTCGACACCGGCCCCGGCCGTGACGCCGCCGGGCTGCTGTTCGCCGCGGAGATGTACGGCGTCCAGCTCGACCACCTCGCCGCCGTGCTCGGGGTCAGCGAGGCCCGGGCCCGCGGTGTGGCCGCCCGGTGGCGCGGGCGGCGGTACGCGGAATCGGCGCGGCTCGGGCCCGGGGGGCCATGGACCTGGGTGACCAAGGCCGGGCTGGCCGCGTGCGGGCTGCCCTACACCGCGGCCCCGCCGGCCTTAGGCCGGCTCGCGCACATCCGGGCGGTGGTGGCGGTCCGGCTGGCGCTCGAGTCGGCGCCCGGGTACGCGGCGGCCAGCGGTTACTGGCGCAGCGAGCGGCGGCTGCGGGCCAGGATGGGCGGCCGGGTCGGCCTGCGCCAGCACATCCCGGACGGCGAGGTGCACTGGCCAGACGACGCCCCGGTCCCGTGGGCGGGCGAGTGCTGGGCGATCGAGGCCGAGCTGACCCCCAAGACCACCCGCCGGACCGTCGCCATCATGCTGGAGCTGCTGACCAGGACCGGTGACTACGGCTGCCCGGCGGCCGAGATCGCGGCGGGCGGCCCGCCGCGGCATACGCGCGTGGTCTACCTGTGCGCCCCGGCGGCGCGGCCGACGGTGACCCGGGCGCGGGAGGCGCTCGGAACCTCGGGGGCGCGGGTCGAGATCCGCCTGCTGCCACCCGGGGCGGCGATGGCCGTACCCGCTCGCGGGCGAGCCACGCGAGCTGGCCACAACACCCCGGCGCCGCCATCCCGTCCGCGGGCACCAGCGTGATCACGCGCTGGCTGAGCCTGATCGCGGTCCGCGCGGCGTTACGCGCCATAGGCCGGATCCTGCGGGTCGGCGTGGCCGCGGCGCTGGTCATCGCGGCTGCCCCAGCCTCGGTGGTGGCCGCGCTCAGCGCCGCCCTGGCCTGGCTGGCGGGCTGGCCGCCAGGCCGGCTCTACCGGGCGGCGCTGTGGTGCGCGCCGATGGTCGTGGTCTGGCTGGCGGCCACGGCCATCGCCAGCCGCTCGGCCTCCCAGGCGGCCGCCGCGCCGTACCTCGCCTGGCTGGCCATGTGGCACCGCGGCGCGGCCGGCTCGTACCCGGCGGCGGCCGCGGTGATCGCGCCGGCCGCGATCCCGGTCGGGCTGGCCGCCGGCGGCCTGGCCTGGTCCTACCGGATCCGCTCGATGCAGACCGGCACCGGCGGGCTCTCGCCCGACGCGGCGGTAGCGTTCGACCTGCGGCAATGGAGGCATCAGGCGCGCAGCGCGCGAGCGCGGATTGCCGCGCCGGGTGCTGTCCCGCTGACCACCAGGAACGGGAGTCTCGTCGCTGGTGCGGTGATCAGGGCGGTCGGTCACCCGAGCCGGCCAATCGCCAGCATCCCGTACTCCAGGATGCGCTCGCACCAGGTGGTGATCGGAACAACTGGCACCGGCAAGACGACGCTGCTGCTGCGGCTGTGGGCGGGTTTCATGGCCACCGCGCTGCGGCGGCACGCGGCCGGGCAGGGTAGGCTCCCGCTGCTGGTGGTGCTGGACTGCAAGGGCGGGGCCGACGCGCGGCGGATCGCCGACCGGGCCCGGCGGGTGCTGCGCCTGGCCGGCGCGCGGTCGACCGCCATCTGGCCGGACGAGGCCAGCCTGTCGCTGTGGGCGCTGCCGCCCGGTCAGCTCACCACCACGCTGGTCGATCTGATCGAGCATGGCACTGGCGGCGCCGCCTACTACGCGGACGTAATGGAGGCGGTGGTCGAACTGGCCGTCGCGGCGCCCTGCGGCCCGCCAGCCAGCGCGGCGGACTTCCTGGCCCGGCTGGATCCCGGCTGGCTGGCCATGGCCTACTCCTCCGGCGAGCACGAAGCCGAGGCGGCGCTGGTCCGCTCGGCCTCCCGGCAGGTCGGTGACATCGGGCTGCGGTTCCGGACCCTGCTGCGCCGCGTCGGCGCCGGGCTGGACGGGCCCGGCGGGTTCGGCGACGCAGACGCCTGGTACTGCATCCTGGAGGGCACCGCCGAGATCAGCGTGGCCGAGGCGCAGGCCCGGGCGCTGGCTGACCTGCTGGCCAGCTACGCCACCGCAGCCGGGCCTGCCAGCCGGGAGATCTTGCTGGCCGTGGACGAGTTCAGCGCCGTGTCCCGCAGGCTTCCGGTCTGGCAGCTGTATGAGCGGGCCCGCTCGCTGGGCCTGGCGGTGCAGGTGTCGGCCCAGTCCTGGGAAGGCCTGGCCGCCGACCAGGACGAGCGGTACCGGATCGCCGCCACCGCCGATGGCGGGATCTGGCTGCTGCGCACCCCGCACCCAGAGCCGGCCGCCGCCCTGGCCGGGACCCGGAAGATCACCGAGACCACCCGCCGCCTGATCGGCATCCCGGTCTGGAGCCACCTCGGCACCTCACGGGTGCGGCTGGCCCCGGTCGTCGATCCTGACCTGATCCGCTCGCTCGACGTCGGCCAGGCCGCCTACATCTACCGCGGCGGCGTGACCTACGTCCAGGTCAAGCGCCTGGTCACCGCGCCCGCCGCGTTGCCGGCGCCGACCCAGGCGGCCGCCGCCGCACCGGGCGCACCTTCGGCCGTGCCGCGGCGGCCGGCCCCTGCACCCGAACCGTCGCCGCTGCCCGATGCCCGGCCCCTGCTCGACCAGGCCTTCGGCGCGGAGCCCGCCCCGTGACCCGCCCGCCGGTGGCCGACCCGTTCCTGGCCCTGGGCCTGCAGCCCCGGCCCGACCTCACCGACGACGAGGTGCACGCCGCCTGGCGCCGGGTGGCCAGCGCCACCCATCCCGACCGCGAGGACGGCGGTGACCCGGCGCGGTTCGCCCAGGCGGCCGCGGCCTATACCGCGCTGCGCACCCGGTTCGGGCGCGGCGAGGTTCTGGCCGACCGCACGGCCGGCCCGGCGGTGGCCACGGGTAGAACGGGGCGTCACGTTCACGCCGTTATCGCTGGCCGGCATCTATGGGCCCGAATCCGGCACGGGCGCCCAGCCCGGCTGGCCCTGCGGGTCCTGCTCGCCCTGGCCGCGTGCGCGGCCGCTGTGGCCGCCGCGGGCCCGCATCCCGCGGCTCCGGCCCTGGCCACCGGCGTGGCCACCTGGCTCGTGCTCACCGCCCGCCACGACCTCGCACCCCCCAGCGGCCGCTGACCGCGCCGAATCCAATTTCCATGATCGTGGTGGATTTTTCCCAAATACGCACCAAAAACCAGCACGATCATGAACGGGGCATGGATGGGAGTGACGGGCGGGGCTGAGGTGACGAGCGGGGCGAGGCGGTTGGCGCGTCGGCGCGCACCAAGTTAGGTTTTCGGCTTCCGGCGCGCCGCCCGGGTGTCCAGCCGTTTCTGGACCTGAGACCGCGACGCTCGATCGTAGAGAAAACCGCTCGTCAGGGCGACGGCGACACCAGCCAAGGTCAGGACGACCCGGATCAGGGCCAGGCGCCAGCTGGCGGCGTGACCCACCGATGTCAGTTCCAGTGCCAGCAGGGTAAGGAAGAAGGTGTAGAAACCGTAGCGAGCCGGGCCCACCAGCTGCATGGCCGACAGGCAGACCACCACCACGATCACCGCCGTAACCTCGTGGCGCTCGGTGCCGAAGAGCACGGCAGCGATCAGCGCCCCCGCCGAAGTACCGACGATCCGCTGGCCGCTGCGGGCCAGGGTGACCGAAGGCTCGGGCCGCATCACACGGAGCACCGTCGTGGCCATCCACGCGCCGTGGGAGATCTCGAGAAGGCCGGCGATCCCGGCGCTGAAGGCGGCCGGCACTGACAACAGCAGGGCAAAGCCGCGGGAGCGTGTCCGCGCGGCCCAGAGCTCGGCCAGGCCGGCGTTGGGGCTTCCCTCGTCAGGCGATCGCCAGGGAGGGTTGCGGGCCAGCTCCCAGAGGGCCGCCCACGCAGCGCCGCCGAGGACCAGCAGCCCCCGCCACAGCGCCCCCAGCGGGCTGGCCCCGCCACCGATGGCCGAGAGAAGGAAGCCCAGGGCGGACATGGCAACCGGCATCCGCAGGCCGGTCTTAGCGGTCTCGGCGACCGCCTGGCAGGTTGCCCAGACGACGGTGAGGACGACCAGAAGCCACAGGTGCCCGCCCGCCAGCGCGCCGGTCACCCCGGCCACGCCGAGCAGGACGACCGTGACCGCGCAGACCCGGATGCCGATCGGCCGCGCTAGCGTAAGGTGGCCGACGGTCCACAGGTAGGCACCCAGCGTGACGGCGGTGCCAGCGGCGGCGTGGCCGACACCGATACCGGCGGCCAGCGGTCCCGCCACCAGGCAGGCCGTGGCCACGGAGCGGCCAATGGCGCCAGGGGTCCAAGAAGCCCACAGGTGGTTCTGTGCCCACCACCATTCGCGGCCGAACTCCGCACTCCGTGATCGGTACGGTTCGCCGTTGAGCTAGTAGGGGTCGCCGCCCCAGTCCTGCCGCTCCTGCACCCGCTGCTCGCCGCTGGGTGTGCCCCGGATATCGGTACGCGTGGTGACGCGCCGCCGCGAGCTCATGGCGATCAGGGCGACGGTCAGGATGGCGAGGATGATCCCCACCACGAGCAAGATGTCGCCGACCTTGTGAATGTTGAACCCGCTGGTTGTCACGGTTACCGCGAATCGCATGATGGCGCCGATGACTACGAGCACAACCGCTAGCCCGATCAGCCCGCCACCGGTAGTCCTGGTGTACATGGGCACGAGGGCTGCCCGCTGAAACTGCGTTGAAACACCAAAGCCAGATGTCACAGCCGGCGGCGAGGAGCGCAACTAGGGACATGGGCACTGAGACAAGAGCCCCGGTGAGGATGATCGGGGAGCAACCGGCCGCGGTGAGGGCGCGGTCGCGCGGACGGCCGGCGAGCTCGCCGCTTGAGGAATTCGAGCAGGTGTACCTGCGCAACGTCGACGTCCTCATGGGCTACTTCGCGCGCCGGTGCCGCGAGCCGCAGACGGTTGCTGACCTTACTTCCGAGACGTTCGTCCGGGCCATGAATGGCTTCGCCAGGTTCGACCCCCGCCGGGGATCGGACCGGGCGTGGCTGTTCGGCATCGCCGCCCATGTGTTCGCCCGCCATTGCGAGCAGTCGGCGGGTGACCGGGACGCGGTTGCGCGGCTCGGCGGGCACCGGGCACTTGACGAGGACCAGATCGAGGAGCTCGCCGAGCGGATCGATGCCGAGCGCGAGGGCGCCGCGCTGATGCAGCGGTACGCCGGGCTGCCCGCGGTCGAGCGGTCGGCGATCGAGCTCGTCGACCTGGAGGGGCTCACCCCGAAGGAGGCGGCGCTGGCCCTCGGCGTCTCCGGTGTCGCGTTCCGTAAACGGTTGTCCCGGGCGAGGTCCCGGCTGAGACAGGAGCATCGCAGCAATGACTAGATTCACCGAAGAACTCTGGAGTGATCTCGCCCGCGAGCACGGTGCCGCCCTCGCGCAGGCCGGGCGGCGCGGCGCGAGCCGGATCCGCCGCCCGCGCGTGATCGCGGGCAGCACGCTCGCGGTGGCGGCCATCGCCGCGGTGATCACGCTCGGCCTGACCTCGACGGGAAGCACGACGGCTGGCGGCACGCGGGTGGTTACCGATGCCTATACCATCACGCAGAACAGCAGCGGCGGCCCGGTGCTGGTGACGATCAACAACAAAGAGTCGATCAACGCCGCGAACGAAAAGCTCAACGCGATGCTCAAAGAGGAGGTCGTCCTGAGCGTGGGGTCCGGGCCGGCTCCAGTCAACGGCGCGGTGGCCTGCAGGCCGGGTGTGCCGAACATGCAGGGGCCGCCGGTGAAGGTTCTCCTGGGCGCGGACGGCACGCAGGTCATCGCCACGGGCACCACAGCGGACAACACCGGCGTCGGCACCTGGTACGTGACCGCCTGCCACGTCTACCCCACGGCTGACATGGGCACGGGCGGCACCGGCGTGGGCAAGACGGACCGAGGGTGATCTGGTAAGGGCCGCCGGCGCCCGCCCGGTGCGGGCGTCGGTGATGACCCGGCTAGCGGTTCGGCCCCCGGCTGATGGCCGGGGCCGGACCGCTGTGTGGTGGCCGTGGTCGGTCGTCGCCGCCGCTGCCGGATGGAACCTGGTGAACCTGCGGGCGCTCACGCTCGGGGTCGCGTACGGAGACGACAGCTCGGTGCACGAGCAGATGGTGCGGTTCGCGACGGAGCGGCTGCGCGCCGGGCACCTGCCGCTCACCAGCTGGTTCCCGTTCCTCGGGGAGGGGTCGCCGCAGTTCCTGCACTACCAGAGCCTGCCCGCGATGCTGGCCGGGCTGGCGGGCCTGGCGGTCGGCCCCGACGTGGCGTTTCGCTGGTCGCTGTACCTGCTCTTGTCGCTGTGGCCGGTCAGCGTCTACCTGGCGGCCCGGGCGTTCGGGGCGGGCAGGCCGGCCGCGGCGGCCTCGGCCGCGATGGCTCCGTTCCTGGTCAGCGCCACGGGTGTCGGCTACGAGCAGCAGGCCTACGTGTGGACGGGGTTCGGCGTCTGGACGCAGCTGTGGGCGTCGTGGACGCTGCCGCTCGCGTGGGGCTGGAGCTGGCGGGCGATCCGCGACGGGCGCGGCTACCTCCGGGCGATCGGCCTGACCGCGCTTACCGTCGCCCTGCACTTCGAGACCGGCTACCTCGCGCTTTCGGTGCTGCTCATCTGGCCGCTGGTGGCCGGCCGGCCGCTCGCGGCCCGGCTGCGGCGGGCCGCGATCCTGCTCGGCGGTTCGCTGCTCGCGGCGGCGTGGGTGATCGTCCCGCTTGCTGCTCAGCGGCAGTGGGCGGCGGTCAACGAGCCGCTGCAGGGCAGCGGGCTGGTCAACGGCTACGGCGCGCGTGACGTGCTGCACTGGCTGCTGTCGGGGCAGCTGCTGGACTTCGGCCGGCTGCCCGTCATCACCGTGTTCGCGGCGCTCGGGTTCGGGCTGGCCTGGCTGGCCTGGTCCTCGGTCCCGGACGCCCGCGCCCTGCTGGCCGCGCTCGCGGTGTGCCTGCTGTTCGCGTTCGGCCGCACGACGTTCGGGCCGCTCGTCAGCGTGATCCCGGGCAGCGCCGACATCTTCTTCCGCCGGTTCATGATGGGCGTGCAGCTCGCCGCGCTGCTGCTGGCCGGCCGGGGAGCGGCGTGGCTGGCGGCCAGATGCGTGCGGCTGCTCGAAGCCCGGCTCCCCCGCTGGCGGCCTGGCCTGTCCCCGGCTGTCGTTCTCGTTGCGGCGGTCGCGGTGCTCGCGCCCGCGTGGCTTCAGCTCGGCGCCTACGACCGCCAGGACGGCGCCGCGATCGCGGCCCAGCGCGGTGCGGACAGCACAGAGGGCGCCGATCTCGATCGTCTCATCGCGGTGATCGAACGCGACGGCGGCGGCCGGACGTACGCGGGGATGGCGTCGAACTGGGGCGAGAACTTCACCGTCGGGACGGTGTCGGTGTTCCAGTACCTGGAGAGCCGCGACGTCGACGAGGTCGGGTACACGCTGCGGACGGCGTCGCTGATGAACGGCCCGGAGTACTACTTCAACGACCGGGACCCCTCCGACTACCGGCTGTTCGGGATCCGCTACCTCATCCTGCCTGCCCGCGGCCAGCCGCCGGTGCCCGCGCGGCTGACCATGCGCTCGGGGCCCTACTGGCTGTGGACGATCGGCGGCGACGGCTACATCCAGGCCGGGCAGATCGCCGGTGAGATCTCGGCGAACCGGGCAGACCTGGGTACCCGCAGCATTCCGCTGCTTCACTCCGGGCTCGCCGCGGACGGCGCATATCTCGGTGTCAGGTACGGGTCCGGCAGTGCCGGGGATGACCGGCTGCCGACGGTGCGAAGCCAGCCCTCGGCCGGCGCGGCCGGCGCAGTCAGCGCGGAAAGCACCGACCTCGATGCTGGCCAGGCCTCGGCGACGGTACGGATGCGCCGGCCCGGAGTCGTGATGCTCAGCGCCTCTTATGACCCCGGGTGGACGGCAACCGTGAACGGCCGCCCGCGACCCATCCGGATGGTGGCGCCGGCGCTCGTCGCCGTTGACGTCCCCGCGGGCACGGACCACGTCGTGTTCCGCTTCCACGGGTACGGCGACTACCCGGCGTTGTTCGCGCTGAGCGGCCTCACCCTCGCCCTGATCGCCGTCGCATCGGCGTGCGCGTGGTACGCGAGGCGACGCCGCGACGCTCAAGAACCGCCGCATGCCGCTGAAGGCCGGCCAGATCAGGCCTACGGGGTGTAGCTGTATCCCCGCTCGACCGCCGAGCAGCAGCCGTAACCGGAGGGAGACCCGCCGCCCCAGACGAGTACTTCCGACCCGGTCCAGAGTTCGTGGGCTTCTTGCCGTCCCGGCACCGGCGCCTTCGGCCCCAGGGACCAGCGTCCGGTGGTGAGGTCCAGGCTGAGCGGGCGGCCACCCGGGACTCCGTCTTCGATCGTGATGACGGAGGCTCCGGTCCAGATGTCCGGGGCGACTTCGTTCCCCGCGAAGCCCACCGGCGCATCGGGGAGGCGCAGCCAGCTGTTGGTCACGGGATTGTATGCCGCGGCGTCCTTCTGGAGGCCCGCCGGGCTGTAGCCCCCGCCAACGACCAGGAGCCTGCCGGTCCATACGTCCAGCATCGAGTCGCGCCCGGTCCGGCCGAGGGGCGAGGGTGGCAGCGTCGACCATCTCCCGGTGGCCGGGTCGTAGCCAAAGCCCTCAAGCTGACCAGGGGAAGACCCGGATGCAGCGGACGATCCCCAGACGATCATCTCCTTACCGGTCCAGAACGCGTCACCGAACAAAGGAGCCTGGGCCGGCGCCACCGTCCCCGTCGTCCAGGAGTTCACCGCCGGGTTGTACGCCGCAGCGGCCAGCGAGCCGCCACCATGCACCCCGCCACCGTGCCCGAAGAACCCCCACACGAGCATGACCTTCCCAGTCCACACGGCGTAACTGCCGCTGGCCGTGAGATTGCCGCCCAAAGAGCCCGGGATCGGCGCCAGCTTGCGCCAGGTATTGGCCGCCGGGTCGTAGGCGGCGCCGTTGGAGGGGGCGCCGGAGTTCCCCGTGCCGCCGAAGATGAGCATGTCCTTGCCTGTCCATACGGTCACGGCGAGTTCCCGGCCGGCCAGGGGGCTGGCGGCGATCTTCGTCCACGTCCGGGTCGCCGGGTCGTAGGCGGCACCGTCGCCGTACTGGGCGGTGCCCGAGTAGCCGCCCCAGACGATCATCTGTTTCCCGGTCCAGACGGCCGCGTATTCGCTGCGGGCAGCGATCGGAGCGGCCGGCAGGAGCGTCCAGCGGGCCGGGACCGGCACGGCTGTCGGCGTCGCTGACCGCGCCGGGTGCGGAATCCTCTCGCCACCGCCGGTGAAGGCGACCGAGGTGGCGATCACTGCGATGACCGCGGCGGCCGCCAGGACCGGGCTGGCGATGGTGAGTGCGCGCCGCTGGCGCCGCCGCGCGCGGGCGCTGTGAGCAGCGGCGGGCACGCTGACATGGGACAGCGGCTGGTCTGCTGCGGCTTCAAGAGTGAAGAGCGTTTTCAGGTTGTCCTCAAGCATGTCCGGGCACCTCGTCCGTGCAGTCGGTTTGGCCCGCTGGCTGAGTTGGGGCGGGCTGGCTGGTAGCAGCGGACTCTGGGCTGTCCGCCAGGGTGCGCCGGAGGGCGGCGAGCGCTTTGGCCGTCTGGCTCTTGATCGTGCCGGGAGCACAGCCGAGCGCCTGAGCCGTCTGGGTTACGTCGAGGTCGCAGTAGAACCGCAGCACGAGCACGGCGCGCTGGCGCGGCGCGAGGGCCGTCATGGCTGCTTGCAGGTCCAGCAGGGTGTCCAGGTCAGCCGCCGGAGCCCGGATCTCAGGCGGCTGGTCGGTGACGTTCACCCGCCTGGCCCAGGCCATGCGCCGTCCCCGGACAAACTCCCGGACGAGGATGGCGCGGACGTAAGCATCGGTGCTGTCAGCCGCGGCGGCCCGGTACCAGTGCTGGCACAGCTTGGACAGCGCCGCCTGGACCAGGTCGTCGGCGTCGTGCCAGTTCCGGCACAGCAGCAGGGCCAGCCGCCGTAAGGACGGGATGCTGGCGGCCGCGTATGCGGCGAAGTCATCGCCCTGTGCCGCGGTCATAGCCGGAGCCGGCCGGAGGTGGTCGCCATATTGCTTGGAAGCATGCGGCGCCCCGTTCGGTTGCCTTGCCGTCCCGCAATTATCGGTACGATCCTGGCGCGGAAAGGACGCGGCTAGGAGGCAACATGGCGTGGCACGGGCCGCCGGGCCGCCAGCTCTACTACGAGGACAGCGGCCGTGGCGACGCCGTCGTGCTGATGCCGGGCTGGGGCGGCAGCATCACCGACCTGGACCGGCTCCGGCGCGACCTGGCCGACGGGTTCCGCGTCGTCGTCGTCGACCTGCCCGGCTCCGGCAGGTCGCAGCCCCAGCCGCGCCATTACACACCCGGCTACTACCACCAGGACGCCGCCGTCTTGCTGGGCCTGCTCGACGCGCTCGGCATCGGTGCCGCGCACCTGGCCGGTTTCAGCGACGGCGGAGAAGAGGCCCTGCTCATGGCCGCCCTCCGGCCCGGCTGCGCGCTGTCCGTCTTCACCTGGGGAGCGGTCGGGCAGATCGTATGCTCGCAGGCAGACCTGGACGAGCTCGACGCGGCGGTCACCAGCCCAACCGGCGCGGTGGCACCGCTGGCTGCCTACCTGGCGGACGCGTACGGGGCCGCCAGCGCCACGGTCATGACGCAGACGTGGTCGTCGGCGATGCGTGGCATGCTCGAAGCTGGCGGCGATATCAGCCGGTCCCTGGCGGTACGGATCCGGTGCCCGGCGCTGCTGGTGGCCGGGACGTACGACAAGTACTGCTCACCGGAGAAGACCAGGGAACTGGCGGAGGTCATCCCGCGCGGTCAGTTCGCCGAAGCGCACGGCGCCGGTCACGAGATCCACATCTCACACAGCGGCTGGCTCTCGGCCACGGCGCTGCGCTGGCTGGCTGACCACTAGCGCCGGCCAGCGCCTGGGTGGTGGCCCGCACTGAGGGCCGGCCGGTTCTAAGTACGCGTGATCGCGGCCAGCCAGGCCTGGACCTGCGTCGCGCCTTCCATCGGGTTGATCTCGAAGACGCCGGCCGTAATCGACTCGACGGCCCAGCCGTCGCTGAACGCAGCGCGCAACTCGTCCGCGCGGACGCGGCGGGGGCCCCAGGTCCCTGGCTGCCGGTCGCTGAAGCACATGAGGTAGCAAGCGCCGCCCGGTCTCAGCACAGCCGCCAGGCTCGCGACGTACCGGGCCCGGTCGCCGTCGTCGAATACGTGGAACACCCCGCTGTCGATGACGGTGTCGACCGTGAGGCCGAGGCGGCCGAGGTCGAGTGCGTCCGCGACTTCGAACCGCGCGGCCAGCCCGCGCTCGGACGCTTTCGTGCGCGCCCGCGCGATCGCGGTCGGCGCGACGTCGATGCCGGTGACATCGGCGCCACGGCTGGCTGCGAGCAGCGCGTTCTCGCCGGTGCCGCAGCCAGCGTCGAGAAGGCGCCCGGTCAGGCGGCCCTCGTCAGCGAGCCGGACAAAAGCCGGCTGCGGCCTGCCGATGTCCCACGGGGCGGACGTGCCGCCCGTGTAGCTGGCGTCCCACTCAGGGTGTGTTTGTTCCGTCATGAGTCAGTGCCTCCGCACGATCGGGTCCCGGGGCCAGTCTCTCGTTACTCGCCGGGCCCGGCCGCCGGTGCTAGGCCACTATCAGGTCGAACTCGTTGCCTTCAGGGTCGGCGAAGGTGGTCCACCGGGCCGTCGCCTTGCTCATGTCCTGGAGGGGCGTGGCGCCGAGGGCGGTCAGGCGCCTGCTTTCCGCCTCGAACTGGTCGGTGCGCAGGTCCAGGTGGAGGCGGTTCTTGACCGTCTTGGGCTCTGGCACCTTGTGGAAGGCCAGCCGGGGGCCGCTGGCGGGGTCGGTGGGGTCGATGACGGCGTTCTCGGCGTCCGCGCCCGGGTTAACCGGGCGGCCGAGTACTTCGGACCAGAACCCGGCCAGGGCGGCAGGATCGGAGCAGTCGATGCTCAGGGCGATGACAGACGTGGTCATGACGGTTCCTTTCGTCCGGTGCCCACCGCAGCACTCCCAGGCCGCTCAGCCCGATGCTGCCCGCTGCCGTGCCGCGGCAACCACAAGCCGTGGCTCATCCGGCTCAGGTCCCGGTCAGGGCGAGCAGCGTGTCGAGCGCGGTCCGCCTGCTCTGGCTGCGGGACGTGCCGGTCCGGGTGCTGGTGCGCGACCCTGCGAACGCGAAGGTCATGGCCGAGACAGCCAGTCCTGCCTCGATCTCGGCTTGCCAGCGCCGCGGCCAGCGGCTTCGGCTCCGCGGCCGGCCAGGGCCGGGTCGGCATGGTCGACGCCCGCGACGTGGCCGCGGTCGCCGCCGGGATTGCCGTCTCCCCCGCCGCGCACGCCGGCCAGACCTACTGGCTCACCGGCCCCGAACTGATCTCCAACTATGACTATCCGGCCGGCATGTACCTCTCAAACCAGGTCACAAGCCGGGTCAGGTAGTCGGTCACGGCCGGGAACCGGCGGACGCCGTGTCCTTCCCCGGGGTAGATCACCAGTTCTGAGTCGACGCCATGACTGAGCAGTGCCTGGTAGAACTCCCTGGCCTGGCCGACCGGCGTGCACCGGTCCATCGCGCCCGCCGTGAGCAGGGTCGGCGTCCTGGCCTTGCTCGCGTGCAGGACCGGGCTGCGGGTGTGGACCTGGTTGCCGATGTCCTCGGGATCGGCGTCGCCCAGGAACCACCGTCCCCAGCGGGGGATGTTGGTCGTGAACGTGAAGCTGTACCACTCGGTGACCGGCGACCCGGCCACGGCGGCCTTGAATCTCTGGTCCTGGGTCACCAGCCAAGCCGACATGAACCCGCCGTAGCTGACACCCATCGTGCCGATCCGCGACGGGTCGGCGATCCCGCGCTCGATCATGGCGTCGATTCCAGACAGGTAGTCGTGGGTGTCCGCGCCGCCCATGTCGCCGACCACCGCGGCGGCGAACGCCTGACCCCGCCCGGAGCTGCCGCGCGGGTTCGGGAGCAGGACGGCGTATCCGCGGGAGACCAGCAAGGGCACCGCGTGGTTACCCATCTGCCAGCTCCGCTGGTAGGCCCCGACCGGCCCGCCGTGGACGTCCAGGACCAGCGGGAACGGCCCGGGCCCGGCGGGCGTGCACAGGACTCCTTCGATCACTGTCCCGTCGGGTGCGCTCCAGCTGACGTTCGCCGCCGAGCCGGCGACCGACCGGATGTAGTCGGTGCCGGCGTGTTCCACAGAGGCCAGCACCTGGTCAGCGCCGCTGCCGGCGATCGCGATCTGCTGCGGGACGTCGTAGTCGTTCCGGGCCACGACGACCCGGCCGTCGGAGGTGAAGGCGCCGGCCGGGTAGAACCAGCTCGCCCACGACTGCGCGGATGCGGCCAGTTCATTGGCGGTGACCGTCTCCGGCAGGGGTCCCGGCCCGGCTTCGGCGATCCCGGCCACGCTGTCCAGATGGCGCTGGCCGAAGTAGCCAAGCCGGGTTCCGTCGATCCACTGGACCGCGGTGACATCTGTCCCGGCGGTGTCCACGGCGCACCTGGTCCCGGCCACCAGGTCCAGCAGGATCAGGTCACCGGCGACGACCCACCGGTCGCTGCACACAGCCTCCACCACCGCGGCCCGGCTGCCGTCGGGCGTCCCGGCTATCAGCCCGAGCTGGACGTCACTGCGGAGCAGTTCGGTCGCCTCGCCCGTTGCGATGTCGAGCCGGCTGAGCAGCGCGGAGTACCAGTCGTCTTCGCCGGGCTGCCTGCTGGTGATGGCCAGCACCTGCCTGGGGCCGCACCAGGCTGCCTCCCAGACGTTCAGCCCGTCGGGCGAGACCTTGGCCAGCTCGCCGGAGGCCGGGGTGTAAAGCCAGAGGCTGCGCCAGGCATCCTCGGGCGTCCCGGCCTCGACCTCCGGGTACCAGGGCGGCAGCCCGGACTCGCCCGAGCCGGCCGTTCCCGATCCCTGCGCGTCAGCCATCTCCGCTCCGAGCCCGGCCACCCCGAGCAGGATCCGGGTGCCGTCCGGTGACCACGCGAGAAATTCGACCGTGCCGGGGACGGCGGGCGCTGGCCGGGCCTCGCCGAGTTGCCCGTCGTCCAGCAGAAAGAGCTGGAACACCCCAGCCTGGGCCCGGTCGGACAGGAAGGCCAGGGATGACCCGTCCGGCGCGAGCCCGGCGCCCTTGGCCGACCCGCCACCGGAGGTCAGGGCCCGCAGCTCACCGTCCCTGACCTCGTACAGGGCGGTGCGTGCCAGCCCTTCGAGTTCGTCATAGACCGACCCGGTCACCACGATCCGGCTGGCGTCAGCCGTCGCGACGAGGTCGGTGACACGGTACGGCCGGCCGAAAGCCGGCTCGTACAGCCGCCGCAGATGCTCGGCCACCGCCACATACTCAGGAGACTCCCGCACGTCTTTGTGCATAATCCGGGATGATCTCACGCAGGACCGCGGTACCGCCATCAGCCCCCGCCAGGCCGGCCGCCGGTCCGGCCGGGCCGGTGTCAGGGATGCGCGGCGGCCGCCTGCTCCAGGCCGGCCAGCGGCATCCAGCCGTCGTGCGACCAGACGATCTTTCCCGTGGCGGAGAGCAGCACCAGCCAGGGCTGGTCCTGCACGCCGTACCCGTCCGCCACCCGGCCGGTCTCGTCCAGGCCGACCGGGTAGTCAAGCGGGCCCACCTGGCCCAGATAGCTGCGGACCGCCTGCACCGATGGCTCGGTCACGGTCTCGTCCACGGCGGTGAGGGCGGGCAGGTGATGCGCGGCCGCGTCCGTCGCGTATGCGTTGAGGCCGGTCAGCTCGGACTTCAGGTTGGAGGTCTCGGTCAGCCAGGTGGCGAAGAACACCACCAGGCGGGGCTGGCCCGGCCCCAGCCGCACCGTCGGCCCGGTGTTCCCGCTCGTGGTCGCGGCGGGCAGCGATACGGCGGTCGCGGGCGTCTGGCCCGGGATGGCGGCCAGCGACTCCTGGCTGGCCAGCTTGGGGTGGCCGGGGAGCAGCCCGGAAATCTCCTGCGCGAGCACCTCAGCGGACTGGCCGACGCTCGAGTACGCCATCTGCGTCAGGTAAATCTTCTGCAGCCTGCCCTGCTGGCTGATCACGTAGAGCGCGGGCGTGTGGTCGATCTGTCCCTCGTCGATCTGCACCGCGATGTGGTACGCGTTCCAGGTGGCCCTGAGCTGGGCGAGTGACCCGGTCAGGAAGTCCCACTGGTTGACCATGCTGTGCGCGCGGGAGTACGCCAGCACGTCCGCGACGCTGGTGGCCTGCGGGTTAGCGTCCACGCCGAGCAGCTGAACGCTGTTTCCCGCCTTGCCCAGCAGGTCCTTCGCCAGCACCATGCTCTGCGTAGTGAGCGGGCAGATCGTCGTGCATTCGGAGTCGGAGAAGGCCAGGATGACCACCTTGCCGCGGAACTGGCTGAGCGCCATCGGCTGGCCGAACTGGTTCGTCAGCCTGATATCCGGCGCGGGCCGGTTGCCCAGGGACGTGCCCGGGTCGAGATCGGGGTTCCGCTCGGCCGCGATGTTCATGGCGTTCGGCGAGCTAGATTGCGCCGCCGGCATTCCGGACGAGGCACAGCCACCGAGCACGGCCGCTGCCGTCAGCACCGCTGCGGCGGCCAGCCCGGCCCGGGCCCTGGGCATCCTCGGGTTCACGGAGACGCAGATTACTCCACGTACCTGAGGACTCACCGATGCCGCCGCACCATAGGGCGGCAAACCCGGCCATCCCCGCCGTCAGCTGGCCTGCCCCTGGTAGGGGAGGTCAGCGGCGGTCAGTCCCTCCAGGGCCATGCCGTAGGGGACGCCCTCGATGATGCGGCGCCGCAGGCGCTGGTTCAGGGTCTGCTTCTGCAGCTTGCGGTACAGGCCAGGCTTGGCAACGAAGGCGGCCAGCTCCCGCAACTCCATGACCCCATCCCATCAACCGGCCTGGCCGAGGCGCAGGCCCACCCGCCGCCGGCGCGACGATCCGGCGCTGCGTTCTAGGAGGGGCGGGAAACGGCGTGCCAGGATGGACGCATGCCCGCTCTCCTGAATGTCTTGTGTACCGGGTATGCCGCCGAGCGCGTGGCCAGTACCGTCGTGCTGATCCGCGACGGCGTCGCCGTCATCGTTGTGGATCCGGGTATGGTCGCCAGCCGCGCGCAGATCCTCGATCCGCTGGAACAGCTCGGCGTCAGCCCGGACGACGTCACCGATGTGGTCTTCAGCCATCACCACCCCGACCACACGCTGAACGCCGCGCTGTTCGCGCAGGCTCGCTTCCACGACTTCTGGGCGGTCTACCAGGACGACGTGTGGATCGAACGGCCCGCTGACGGGTTCGAGCTCTCGCCCTCGGTACGGCTCATGACCACGCCCGGTCATACCGCGCAGGACATCACCACGCTGGTCACGACCGGCCACGGGCTGGCCGCCTGCACGCACCTGTGGTGGTCACGCGAGGGGCCCACCATCGATCCGCTCGGCGAGGACCAGGAACTGCTGGAGCGCTCCCGGGCCAGGCTGCTGGCGCTGCAGCCCGCGATCATCATGCCCGGCCACGGCGCGCCGTTCGCGCCGTCGGAGCTGCCGGCGCCCGGTCAGTAGGCGCCGGTCAGTAGGGCACGCCCTCGGGGGCCGGCATCGACCCGGCCGCGGTGCCGGAGTCGCTGGTGATCGTGACGGCCGCCCGGGCCGAGCCGCCGTACAGCCGCCACGAGCCGGTGACCCGGGTGAAGGCCAGCCCCGGGGCCTGGGCCCGCAGCTCCGCGGTCACGATCACGTTCTCGCCGGAACCGGTGACGGTCACCGAGCCGCTG
>Ga0335074_10002285_pt1 | contig 26096 bp, 23 predicted proteins | sample Lox_Sample_23_FD_206715 | JGI IMG/M metagenome (GOLD analysis project Ga0335074, IMG submission 206715) | Soil microbial communities from Loxahatchee National Wildlife Refuge, Florida, United States - Lox_Sample_2.3 | ecosystem: Environmental > Terrestrial > Soil > Wetlands | place: USA...
CCAACTCGATTTGCGCATTCTCGATGCCGGTTACGCCGAAGGCTTGAGTTACTTTCCGCGCGGCGACTCGCTGGGCGTCGTCTTGCCCAGCAATTCGCCGGGGGTGCATTCGCTTTGGGCGCCGGCCTTCGCATTGAAGACTCCGCTGGTGTTGAAGCCGGGCGCGGCCGAGCCGTGGACCCCTTATCGCATGATTCAGGCTCTCATCCATGCGGGCGCGCCGAAGGAGGTGTTCGGCTATTATCCCGCCGATCACGCCGGCGCGGCCGAAATCCTGCGGCGATGCGGGCGCGGCATGGTATTCGGCGACGTGTCATCGACCAAGCCGTGGCAGGGCGATCCGCGCGTCGAGGTGCACGGGCCCGGCTACAGCAAGATTGTGCTGGGCGAAGATTGCGCGGACCAATGGGCGCAGTATCTGGATGTGATGGTTTCGTCGATCCTCGAAAATTCCGGGCGCTCGTGCATCAATGCGTCGGGTGTTTGGACGCCATCGCACGCCGCGGAGATCGCCGAAGCATTGGCAGCGCGACTGGCGGCGGTTGCGCCTCGCGATGAAGCCGACGAACAGGCCCAGATCGCGCCTTTCGCGAACGCCGCGCTGGCCGAACGGATTTCGCAAACCATCGATGGGGATCTCGATGCCGCGCGCGAGGTGACACTGGCGCATCGCAAATCGCCGCGGCTGGCCGTTTTTCAAGGCTGCACGTACCTGCTGCCAACCATTGTGCTCTGCGATTCGCCCACGCATCGGCTGGCCAATCGGGAGTTCCTGTTCCCGTTTGCCAGTGTGGTGCCGGTGAAGCAATCCGGAATCCCGCGCGCACTTGGTCCCAGCCTGGTAGTGACGGCCATCACGCACGACCGCCAATTAATCGAGCGATTGGTCCATTCGCCCGATGTGGGCCGCTTGAATCTGGGCGCCATCCCCACACACCGTATCAGTTGGGATCAACCGCACGAAGGCAACCTTTTTGACCATCTCTACGCTCGTCGACCGTTCCAGACACTGGCTGCGACCCACCACCAACCACGCACCACCCAAGACCTGCCCGCGGGGCCCGCGTGAAGATCCTGGCCTTGACCGCCGGCGCCGCGCAGATGTACTGCGGAAGCTGCATCCGCGACAACGCGCTGGCCGCCGAGTTGAAGAGCCAGGGTCACGATATCATTCTGCTGCCCATTTATACTCCCACCCTTACCGATGAAACCAACGTCGCCGAGCACAAAGTTTTCTTCGGCGGCATCAGCGTCTACCTCGAACAGCACGCGAGTTTGTTCCGCAACACGCCCGCGCTACTCGACCGGCTTTGGGATTCCGAATGGGCATTGAAACTCGCCGCGCGGCGCTCGATTCCGGTGAATCCGCAACTGCTGGGCGAGATGACGGTCTCCATGTTGCGCGGCGAAAACGGGCATCAGCGCAAGGAGATTCGCAAACTGGCGGCGTGGCTGCGCAGCGAGCCTGCGCCTGAGATCGTGACGCTGCCCAACTCGCTGCTGATCGGCCTGGCAAAGCCGATCCGCGAAGCCGTGGGATGTCCCATCGCTTGCACGCTGCAAGGCGAAGATTTGTTTCTCAGCCAATTACCCGAGCCTCACCGCACGCAGGCGCTCGATCTCATTCGTGCAAACATCGCGCACGTGGATGGCTTCATCGCGGTGAGTGAATATTATGCCGGCCACATGTGCCGCTACCTCGACATCCCGGAGCGCAAAATGCACGTGGTGCCGCTGGGCGCGAACCTGAAAGGTTACGATGCGGGACTGAAGCTGCACAGCAACTGTTTCACGGTCGGCTATTTTGCGCGCATCGCGCCGGAGAAGGGCTTGCACGTGCTCGCCGAAGCGTACATCAAGCTGCGGCGCGAGACCGATTTCGGCGGCAGCGCGCTCGAAGCCGCGGGATATCTGGCGCCCGAGCATCGCGCGTATCTGCACTCCGTCGAGAAGCGCATGAAAGAAGCCGGAATCGATCACGAATTCCGTTATCGCGGCGCGCTGGACCGTCCGCATAAGATCGATTTTCTGCGCAACCTGGATGTGCTTTGCGTTCCGGCGACTTATGACGAGCCAAAGGGACTGTTCCTGCTGGAAGCCATGGCGAATGGCGTGCCGGTGGTTGAGCCGCGGCGCGGCGGACTTACCGAAATTGTCGAAAAGACCGGCGGCGGCCTTCTCGTCGCGCCGGATGACACCGCTGCGCTGGCGAACGGCATCCTGTCGCTTTGGCGCGATCCGGCACTCCTCGATCGTCTAGGAAAGCAAGCGGTGGATGGCGTGCGTGAGCATTACAGCGCCGCGCGCATGGCGGCGCGGGCGCTCGAAGCGTACGGAGCGATCATAGCCGACTCTGGCTCCGCCCGGCCGGCCCCGGACCTTCGTCCATGTAATAAAAAGTACGGTACTATATTTACTAAATTTTAACTTGATTTCGGCAGCGGGTTGATCCATACTACCCGAAAGCAGCAAAAAAAAAACTTCCCGAGGAGGATACTCCAATGCGTCAAGCTTGGAATCGTTCACGCCTTCGCCGGACCGGGGGGGGGTAGGGACCTCGTCCCGTCGGGCGACCTTGTCACACCCGCCCATGATTCAAGTCCGTCGCCGAGCGGAGGCGGCTACCCCGGAGGCGCGGTGACAGTGAGCGCCAACTGCACATCTCCCCCATGCAGCAGTACCAGTGCGCTCATATGGGCGGTGGTGTCGAACAGCTTATCGGTTCCCGACGTCCAGACACGCGGGTTGGGCACGCTTTACGCGTATGACGCCCTGCCAAACACTAGCACCGACCAATTGGCCCCGCTCTGGAACAGCACCGACACCTGGTGTTCATCCTCGTTTGCCCGGCCGACCGTTGCCAATGGGAGCGTGTTCGTGCCAACCTACGTCGCCCAAGAAAACGGCGTAACGTTTCCGACGAGCTCAGGCCAGACGGTCTGCCCGTCGTCGGAATACTCGACGAACACCGGGTGGCCCTCCGGCGTATTGGTTTATCGGTAGAACGTACGCCGGGCGGGCGGCTCCACAGGCCGCCCCGCTCGGCCCGTGCGCAATCTCCAGAGGAGCATCGAACCCAATGAACAGCAGACATATCTTTACGTACATCCTTGCCGCAACGTGCTGCGTTGCTGCGACGGCGGCCCCTGCGACTCCCGGTCCGGCCTACAGCGTCGTGGCGTACCTGCCAGGGGGCGCCTACGTGGAGCCCGCAGGCATCATGGAGGGCGGCCCGGGGACGTTCTGCTCGCAGGGCGAGGGTCCGGCCCTCTTCTCCGTTAACCTCCAGGGCAAGTTTACAACCTTAGCGACGTTCACGAGCCCGCCCTACGTTATCTCGTCGAACCCGATTCCAGGCCCGAACATTCTCGTCTACTCCTCGGTGGCGACTGCGGAGGGGGGATCCCAGGCGAGCGTCTTTTCGGTCGGTGCCAAAGCCGGCACTGAGCGCACCTATGCAGCCCAGGACGTCGCTCCGGGTCTGGCAGGCAATCTCCCCGATGGGACTCTCTTTGCCCTGGCGTACGCCTTCTCGGGCAAGCCGCCCGCCCTCGCCACGGTCGACACCGCAGGGAAGGTTACGCCCTTCTACCAATTCCCCTCCACTGACACTGTCTACCTGCCTATTCGTGGCAACGACGGGAACTACTATGGGACCGGCTACACCAACGGCGTCGCGGGAACCTACTTCTACAAAGCGACGCCTTCCGGGTCGTTCACAAAGATAGCGGTCATGCCCTTCGGGACCACCGCATTCGCGGGCGTTGGCCTCGTCTTGCAGGGCAGCGATGGAAACTTCTACGGTATCCAATCGGCTGGGGCTGGCTGCTCCGCCAGCAACCAGCACGGTGCCGTCTACAAGCTCACGCCAAGCGGGCCAATTCAGCATCCTGCACGACTTCGGCGTGTGTGGCAACGGAGTAGTCAACACACTGATCCAGGCCAGCGACGGCAACCTCTACGGCGCGATCCAAGGCAACGCCGCGCTGTTCAGCCTCACCACGTCGGGGGAGTACAAGGAGTTGTTCCGCACCACCAACGGGGACACGCAGGGGCTCTGCCCGTGCTATCTGCTGCAGGGCACCGACGGCAAGATCTACGGTATGGCTTCGGGCGGCGGCCCGCACGGAGACGGAGTGCTCTTCTCTCTGGACGTTGGGCTTCCCAAACCCGCACCGCAGGCGCTGGAGTTCTCACCGGCCTCGGGTGCGCCAGGGACGAAAGTGCGCATCTGGGGATACAACATGCTCGGGGCAAGTGCCTAATTTAACGGCGCGCCCGCCGCCGAGGCGTATAACAGCGGCCGTAACTACGTCTGGGCGACCACCCCCGCCGGGGCCACTAGCGGGCCGATCACCGTCACGACACCGGGTGGGAGCAGCACGACATCAGCGAGCTTTACGGTCGAATAGCAGGAGGAAAATATGAATTGGACGCCGCCCGATTTCGAAGAAATTACCGTAAATTGCGAAATCAATTCCTACGCTCCGGCTGAGGTTTAGGCCGGAATAGCGAACCACTTACAGGTCCGGCGCCGAGCCCTACTCCGATCTGATATACAGCGGTGGGACGCTATACGGCACGACTTATGTCGGCGGGACTTCGGACAGCGGGACGGTGTACACGGTAGTGCCGTAGAAAAGGCGTCCGCGCCCCCACGGGATGCGGATGAGAACCCAGGTACAGCCGACGGCGGGGATGGCAGGCGAAGCCGCCCGCCCCACCAAAACATCTCAACACACTCCGCTGGCCCCACGCGCTGGCCCGCGATCCGTCTAAACTAGAAGAATGACACGCAGAGAATGGATCGCTATCATCACCACCGCCCCTTTGCTGAAAGCCACACCGTCAACGGCGCCCGCGGCCCCCGTGGCCATCGCCAAATGCCCTTCCTACGATGAAGACGTCACCGCGCGGCTGGCATCGCTATTCGATCAAATCGGCGGCATCGATCGCCTGGTGCGCGGCAAAACCGTAACCATCAAACTGAACATGACGGGCAGCCCCGGACTGCGCGTCGAGGGCCGTCCCCCGGGCGTGACCCACTATGTGCATCCGAAGCTGGTGGGCGCGACGGCGCACCTGATGGGACGGGCCGGCGCGCGGCGCATCCGGTTTGTGGAGAGCGCCTGGGCCACCAGCGGTCCGCTGGAAGACTATCTGCTCGATTCCGGCTGGAATGTGCGCCAGCTTCTGGCTGCCGCGCCGCGCGTGGAGTTCGAGAACACCAATGCGCTCGGCAAGGGCAAGAAATATGCGCGATTCACGGTACCGGGCGGCGGTTATCTTTTTCCGGCTTACGATTTGAATCATGCCTACCAGGACACGGACGTTTTCGTCAGCATGGCCAAGCTGAAGAATCACGCGACGTGCGGCGTCACGCTGTCGATGAAGAACTGCTTCGGCAATCTGCCCGCGTCGATCTATGGCGATGATGCCGGCGTGAATGAGCCGAACGAAAATCCCACTTCGGGACGCGGCAAAACCATGCATGCCGGCGAGCGGCAGCCTCCGAAATCGTCGCCCGCGGAGCTGGATCCGTCATCCAGCCGCCAGCCGGGATATCGTGTGCCGCATATCGTCGCCGATCTGGTGAAGGCGCGGCCGGTGGATTTGGAAATCATCGATGGCATTGAATCCATCGCGGGCGGCGAAGGGCCGTGGATCAAAGGCATCCGCCGCGTGCAGCCGGGCGTGCTGCTGGCGGGATTGAATCCGGTGTCGACCGATGCCGTGTCTGCCGCGGTGATGGGCTACAATCCGCGGGCGCCGCGCGGCACGGCTCCGTTTCAGACGTGTGAGAATACGCTGCTCCTGGCCGAGCGGCATGGGGTGGGCTCGGCGGACCTCCGCAAAATAGATGTGCGCGGCGTGCCGGTCGCGGAGGCGTTGTTCCGCTATGGTGCGTGACGCGGAGACGGGGAGACGGGGAGAAAAAGCGACGGGGACACGGGGAGACACGGAGACGGGGGGATTCTGTGACCGGGGAAGGCCGTGCAGATTTCTGATCCTCAGCCCCCCAAACGCTCCGGCGCTCAAACGCAACTCGCCCCGTCGCCCCGTCTCCCCGTCTCCCCGTCGCGTGGCCGCGCTAGCGCTCCTGTGCGCCGGAACGCTCCTCGCGCAATCCAAGCTCACCATGTTCCCTCCCGTGCGCGGCATGCACGAGATGGTGGGGTCGTGCAATAACTTCGAAGTCGATGCCGGAATGCGCATCCTGGCCGAGGGCGGCAATGCCGTGGATGCGGGCGTGGCCACCACGCTGGCCGCGGGCGTCACAGAGCTCGATCATTTCGGCTTAGGCGGCGAGATTCCGATTCTGATCAAGCTGGCCGGCAAGCCCGTGGCCGTCATCAGCGGCATCGGCACGGCGCCCGCGCGCGCCACGGTGGCCTTTTACGAATCGCGCCACCGCGAGCTTTGGGAGCAGCCGGGACACATGGAACCGATGCCCGCCGAAGGCATTCTGGCCTCGCCGGTGCCGGGCGTGGTGGACGGATTGCTGCTGGCGCTGGAGCGCTACGGCACCATGTCGTTTGCCAAAGTCGCCGAACCCGCCATCGAATACACCGACGGATTTCCCGTCACCGAAGTGATGTCCGATTGGATTCGCGGCTCGCAAATGCTGCTGAATCTCTGGCCTACTTCGCGCGATTTTTTCCTGCCCAATGGGCGTGCGCCGCGCCGTGGCGAAGTCTTCCGCGAGCCCGCGCTGGGCAAGACCCTGCGCGCGCTGGTGAACGCCGAAGCGCAGGCCAAAGGGAATCGCGTGGAGAAGCTGCAGGCGGTTCACGATTACTTCTATAAAGGCCCCATCGCGCGCGAATACGACGCATTTTGCAAGGCAAACGGCGGCCTGATCTCTTACTCCGACATGGCCGCGTTCCACGCCGAAGTGGATACGCCGCGCGTGGGCACCTATCGCGGATACGAGATTTACAAGCCGGGTTTCTGGTCGCAAGGGCCGGTGATGATCGAGATGTTGAACATGCTCGAGGGTTACGATCTGCGCGCCATGGGCTTCAACACTCCGGCATATATTCACACGCTGGTGGAAGTGATGAAGCTGGCGTTCGCCGATCGCGACCGCTATTACGGCGATCCGAAATTCTCGAAAATTCCCGAGGAAACCCTGCTCTCGAAAAGCTATGCGGCCGAGCGCAGGAAGCTAATCGATCCGGATCACGCGTCGCTCGAAGAGCGTCCCGGCGCGTTTGGCGGGCCGTTGAAAATGCCCGTGACCGACGATCCAACGCTGACGGCGCGCGATACTACGTGCGTGAACGTAGTGGATCGCGAGCGCAACATGTTTTCCGCTACGCCCAGCGGCGGATGGCTGCCAGCCGTGATCGCGGGCGATACTGGCTTGTCCATGAGCGAGCGCATGCAGACATTCGTGCTCATACCGGGTCATCCGAACGAGTTGGCGCCGGGCAAGCGGCCGCGGGTGACATTGAGTCCCATGATCGTGATGCGTGACGGCAAGCCTTTCCTGGCGATGTCCACGCCCGGCGGCGACTTGCAGGATCAGACGCTGTTGCAGGTGTTCCTGAACATCGTGGAGTTTCACATGTCGCCGCAGGAGGCCATTGAAGCGCCGCGCTTCGATAGCGCGCATCTGTATACGTCGTTCGATTTCCACGAATTCCTTCCCGGCCGACTGAACGTGGAACGGCGCATTCCGCAAGGCACCATCGAGAAGTTGGTGGCTATGGGCCATCGCGTCACGGTGGTGGGCGATTGGGCGAATCTGTCCGCGCCTACGGCGATCCAGATCGATATGGCGGACGGCGTGTTAACCGGTGGCGCCGATCCGCGCCGCAGCCGGTTCATCTACGGGCGATAACGGAAAAAGGCTGGCGCCCCAATCGCCTGGTGATCAACTCTGCGTCTGGCTTCGGCGGGCGTGAACCCGGACTTGAACCCCGCTCTCTGCATCCGGCCTATGTGCCAGGTTCCAGCAGCACCACCCGCTGATGGGATTTCTGAGATGCGGACGCCAGGCTCCGGTCGAACGTCACCAGTGTGGCATCTGTGACCTGACTGACCGCGAGCAAATAGCCATCGCCAAGCGCCTTCGGCGACGACAGCCGAAAAAACGGGCGAGTTGCCGCCCGGAACGCTATTCCGACTCGCGGGTCCTCAAGCCACCGGTACACCTTCCAGGCTTCGCCGATGGTCCGCACATCCTTGCCCATCACCGCGGACGTTGCCAGCAGACGCAACAGCCCGATTTACGTGAACCGGCAAAAGAAGAAACGGTTGTCTTCCTGCCGGGAAAACCAGGCCCAGGCGGCGGAGCGCATGTGGTTGGCCCAGCTCAGGGCCAGCCACACATTCGGATCAGGCAAATCAGACTTCGTATGGATTCCCCCTGTCGGGACTTCCTTCGGCGGGCTTCTCTTTCTTGCCCACCAGCGGCCCTGTCACACGCCGCGATGGCTGTGGCCGGAATGTGTTTTCGATGGCGCCGGTAATCAGCGAACGAATCGAGGTGTGCTCCGCCGCGGCGCGCGGCATGCAGATCGTCTGGCATGTCGATGGTGGTTCGGACGCTTATGCCATAACTATGTCACTTGCTGTTCTGCGGCGCTGGGCGTGGCCACCCGGGTCTCTGACGAGCCACGTCGGGGCAGGGTGTGATGAGCCACTCTCGCGACAGCCTGCGGTGCGAGAATGATGGGAAAATAAGTGGACGATGACGCCCAGCCGCGCGCCGTACACCGAATATCGTCTTGCATCGTGGGACAATTTTCTCAAAATCATCTCCGGCTCTCCGTATTCCAACTGGGCGTTTCGCGGACATCGCAAGGAAGCCTGGCCGCTGGCCAGCGCGCTCTCGCGCTATTTCCGCGCGTTTCACATCGACCGCCGCGCGTGGCCGCAACAGGAAGGCCGCATTTTGCGCGTGTTCAAACGCAAAGCGCATCAGTTTCTGGCGCAGCCGCCCGATGCGGATGACGATTTTCAATGGCTGGCGATGATGCAGCATCACGGCGCGCCCACCCGGCTGCTCGATTTCACCTGGTCGCCGTATGTGGCGGCATTTTTCGCGCTGGAACGCGCCACCGGCGATGCGGCGGTGTGGGCGTTGAACCCGCAGAATATTAGCGCGGGCGGCATCCGCAGATCGCCCAAGTCACGCAAGGCAGCGATCACCACGCGCGCCATGGATCCGCGGCGCAAAGGCAATTTCGCGCGGTATTTTTTGAAAGGAGACCGCGAATTCATCTGGCTGGGCGAGCCGGATATCATGAATCGCCGGTTGATCGCGCAATCGGGAACTTTTGTTTTGGCGGGCGTGCTCGATAAACCGATCGAACAGATCGCGCGTCAATACGGCGATCCGAAAAAGATGATGGCGAAATTTATTTTGCCCGCCGGCAAGGTGCGCGAAACCGGCTTGCGTGAGTTGTACCGCATGAACATCACTTACGCCACGCTGTTTCCCGATCTGGATGGCCTGGCGCGCTCGCTCGCCTACGAATTGGAATTCCACTGGGCCTATAATCCGCGCACCATGGAATCGTTGCACACGGAAGAGTGACAATGCCCCGCCTGGTGCTGTTCGGCGACTACCGGCTACGCTGCCACGTGCTATCCACCCTGGCAGGCTTGCGGCTTGGGCTATCGCCACCGCCTGGTATGGCCCTGAACTTGCACCCCCGGAAGCGGATCGGTGTGTCGTGAGTGGATGACGGACATCGCACCGTCGTGGGCGCCGCTGTCTGAAGACGCCCACCTCGTCCGGCGGTAGCGCACGGCGTGGGTCCGCGCGGAATTTCGACTTGAACCAGGAGCGTACGAGTGCAACTCTCAAGCTTGCATTATTTCCCGTTGGCGTGGCCCTTCCTGTTGGCACTGGCCCTGCTTCTTCTTTTCGTGACCGGGATGGTCGAGGTAGGTATCTTAAGGTACGCATATGCGCGCATCGGTATCCCGCCACGTTATGTACTCGGCGTCCTGCTGCTGTCCCTTCTGGGGAGCGCCGTCAACATCCCGGTCGCCCAGTTGCCGTCCGAAAAGGTGATGTCCGGAAGGTTAGTTGACTTTTTTGGAGTGCTCTACGTAGTTCCAGTGCTGCGGCAGTGGCCGGGAACCGTCGTTGCGGTGAATGTGGGCGGCGCACTGATCCCGGTGATCTTGTCGATTTACCTGCTGAGAAAGAACCGGTTCTATATACGAGCCGCCCTGGCTGTTGGGCTGGTTGCGTTTGTAACTCACATGCTGGCTTACCCCGTCCGGGGGGTTGGAATCGGCGTTCCGGTATTCGTCCCTCCGGCTGTAGCCGCAGTGGCCGCCATGCTACTGGGGTGGAGGCAAGCCGCCCCGCTGGCGTACATCGCGGGCAGCCTGGGAACGCTCATCGGAGCCGACCTTCTGAATCTCGGCAAAATCCAGGGTCTCGGAGCGCCAGTAGCTTCGATCGGGGGAGCGGGAACATTCGATGGTGTATTTCTGAGCGGGATCATCGCGGTCTTGCTCTCCGCCTTGGCCGGATCTCCTCGCGAGCCGCGAATGGCGGGGCGCTGACGGCCCCCGAATCTTTCCGCGCCGACAGCGATTAAGATGAATATGGCGCATGAACATCACCTACGCCTACAAATCAGAATTCCACTGGGCCCATAATCCGCGCACCATGGAATCGCGGCGCGCGGAAGAGTAGCGATGCCGCGGCTGGTATTGTTTGCGGCCACCACCGGGTATCAGATCCGCGTATTCGCCGATGCGGCGCGGCGGCTGGGCGTGGATCTCACGCTGGCGACGGATCGCTGCCACGTGCTGGAAGATCCGTGGGGCGATCATGCTATTCCGGTACGGTTTGGGGATGTGGCCGCTTCGCTCGAGAATCTGCGCGGCAGGCAGTTCGACGCCGTCGCGGCCGTGGGCGACGAACCGGCCGTGCTGGCCGCGGAAGCCGCGAGGGAGCTTGGCATTCCGTTTCATCCGCCGGCGGCGGTGCGCGCCTGCCACGATAAGCACGCCGCGCGGCAATTATTCGCGGCGGCGGGATTGCCTGTGCCGCAATTCTTCCGCGTGCCGCTCAGGTCCGCGCCCGCAGATGCCGCGCGATCCGCGCCTTATCCGTGCGTGCTCAAGCCGCTCAGTCTTTCTGCGAGCCGTGGCGTGATTCGCGCGGGTTCGCCCAATGAATTCGTGGCCGCGTTCGGGCGCATCAAGCGCATGCTGGGCGCCGCGGCGGACGAATATCTGCAGGTGGAATCTTACATTCCCGGACGGGAATTTGCGGTGGAAGGAATCGTCACGCACGGCGCGGTGCGTGTGCTGGCGATCTTCGATAAGCCCGATCCGCTCGAAGGCCCGTTCTTTGAAGAAACGATTTACGCGACGCCATCGCGCGAAAGCGGCGCTCGGCAGGCCGCCGTGCGCCAGGCGGTCGAACGGGCGGTGCGCGCGCTGGGCCTCGATCATGGGCCGTTCCACGCCGAATTGCGATTCAACGAATCCGGCGCGTGGATGCTCGAAGTGGCCGCGCGTCCAATCGGCGGATTGTGTTCGAAAGCCTTGCGCTTCGGTGATGGTATGCCGCTTGAAGAGTTATTGGTGCGGCACGCGATCGGCGAAGACGTCAGCGGCCTACGGCTAGCGGATGGCGCGTCGGGCGTGATGATGATTCCGATTCCGCGCGGCGGGGTGTATGAAGATGTTACAGGCTTGGATGGCGCGCGTGCAATCGAAGGCGTGGACGATGTGATCGTCACGGCCAAGCCGGGTCAGATGCTGCTGCCGCTGCCGGAGGGCGGATCGTATCTCGGATTCATCTTCGCGCGCGGCGCCGATCCGGAAACGGTGGAACGGGCATTGCGGCGAGCACACGCGAAGCTGAGCTTCCGCATTGCAACGGCGCTGCCAACGCTGCCCCCGCCCTGACAGGCGGGGTTGCCGCGCTACCGCCGGTTGCCTTCCAGTTGTTCGAGCAGCGCCGACAGGCATGGCGCGGCATCCGCCCGTCCGCCGAATCGCAATGCGTTATATGCGGCGGTGAATTGCAGTACGAGCGTTCCCATTTCGGAAGGCGGCAGCGAGCGCGCGAACTCGTGCGGCGTGAACCAGTCAGGTTTCTCGTAACCGCGCCGCTTCAGCAGCTTCAGCATGCGGCGATAGAGCAGCGTGGCATCGGCGACGTTGCCTTGTCCCCGGCGCAATCGCCGTACGCCCATGCGCACGCGCCATGCGCGCCAAAGCTTCGGTGCGCACCATGCGCCGAACATTCCTGCGCCGAGTGCTATCAGCCACCACAAACCCGTTTTCACAAACCACGAACGTGCCGTCAACCAGTTATCTTTTGCGTCGAAAAAGCGGTCGAGCCAGCGCAGGCTGATGCGCCAACTGGCCTGCTCCATGCGGTCGGCTAATGTCGCCTGATGCCCCAGATCGTAACTGACTACCCACTCTTGCCAGAATGTCTCCACGGCGTCGGCGTAAAGCGCCAACTTAGTAAATAGCGCGTTGGCCGCATGCGCCGGATCGGGCGGCGTCGGATCGAAAGTCACCCAGCCGCGGCCGGGGAACCAGGCTTCCACCCAACTGTGTGCATCCGAAGCGCGAATTACATACAGGCCGGTCAGCGGATTATAAACGCCGCCTTGGAATCCAGTTACCAGGCGCGACGGAATATCGATGGTCCGCAACATGACGGCCAGCGCCGACGCAAAATACTCGCAATGGCCTTTCTTGCGGGTAAATAGGAAGTAAGCCAGCGGATCGGCCGGCTCGCGCTGCGGTAACTGGAGCGTGTAAGTGAACTTAGTCCGCAAGTAACTCGTTAAGGCAACGGCGCGATATAAGTCATCGGATCGGGCGCGGGCAATTTCGTGGGCCAGCGCTGGAATGCGGGGATCGAGCCGCGGCACTTGCAGATACTGCCTTCTTTCACGCGGCTCCAGAAAATCCTCGGGCGAGCCGTCGTCGCCCAGCCAGCCCCAGACATCGTAGAAGAAACCTTCGGGCGACGAACGTCCCAGGCGGAAACTGCCATCGTCGCGTGCGGCAATCACAGGCTGTTTCAGATAAATATCCACCCTGCTCGGCCTTCCGGCGAAAAACAGAATGTCGGAATCGAGACCATTCAGGCTGACCCGATAATTCACGATGGGGCTGAAGTGCGGATGTGGTTCGCTGCTCGAAATTTGAAAGAATCCCTCCCCCGCGGCCGGAATGTAGCGCGGATCACCGGGACTTTCGAACCACGCGCGCCCATTGAAATCGCTCAACGTGGCGCCGCGCCACTTCAAGTTCCGCTGCATATCGCCGTGTTCGAAACGCACGTGCATGACCGGGCGGGAAATCGCCTTGATTTCGCCAATTTCGCCCAGCATCACCTGGTTCGAAAATCCCGGCAGATAGAAACGGTGCGGCACAAAGCGGCGCAGCGCCGCCTCCGCCGTGCGCGGCAGCATGAAGAAGAGACCGGTGGTGAGCGTCAGGATGCCCAGCGTGATCAGGCCCGTGAGCGCGGCCAGGCGGGGATGAAAACGGCGCAACCCGTGGCGCGCCACCAGCGGATGCTTTTGCATCGAGCGGCGGATTTCTGCGCTGGTGAACGTAGCCATGGCGAACAGCAGATAGAGCGCCAGAAAAAGAAAAAAGTTCGAATTGGCGGACAGGATCGCGGCGGCCAGCAGTTCCAGAAACGCGATGGCCGCCATGAAAAAGTAATCGCGATTGGTGCGCGAGGTCAGGATCTGGATGACGGCCAGGAAAAAAACCAGGTGAACCGTGGACGGGATGAAGGCGCGCGACAGAAAGAAATAATCGAGGGGGAAGAAGCCCACGTAAGCCAGCGTGAGCACCACCACCAGCTTCGGCGAGATTTCAAAGCGCAGCAAGCCGGAGATAGACAAGGCGCGCAACAGCAATCCCGCGCCGGTCAGGGCAACGGTGGCGCTGTCCAGGTATCCCGATCCCGCGACAGCCAGGTATCCGCTGACCACCAGGCCCCACAGGGAGAACTGGAAGAATCGCTCGACCGCAGCCGCGGCATTCGCCGGTGAGCGGGGCATGTCTTTATTGTAAGCCGCGTCCTCCCATAGACGGGGCTGAGGCTTATTCTTTCAGCCGCGGCCCGTCAGGCCGCAGTTCGATGCCGCTCATACTCCTTCCACGGGTGCTACTATAATTTCGACAATCCGCCCCTTTTATGGACCATATTCTTTCGCTCGTCCTGTTCACACCATTGGCCGGTCTGCTGGTATTGATGTTGCTGCCGTCGTCGAACGCGCGCCTCATCAAGTGGTGGGCCAATATCGCGTCATTCGCCGGATTCCTGGTATCGCTGCCGCTGGTCTTCGAATTCGACCGCACCAAGAACTGGGCCTTTGAGGAGCAGGCGGATTGGATTCCGAGCATCGGCGCGCACTATCATCTCGGCATCGACGGTCTGGGGATGCTGTTGGTGATGCTCACCACCGTGCTGGGGTTCATCTCGATTCTTTCAAGCTGGAGCGCCATTCAAAACCGCCTTAAAGAATACTACGGCTTCTTCCTGCTGCTGCAGACGGCCATGCTGGGCGTGTTCATGTCGCTCGACATGCTGCTGTTCTTCGTGTTCTGGGAAGTCACGCTGGTGCCGATGTATTTCATCATCGCCATCTGGGGCGGCGAGCGCCGCGCGTATGCGGCCATCAAGTTCATCATTTATACCTTGATCGGCTCGGTGTTGATGTTTCTCGGCATCCTGACGCTTTACACGGCGCATTACGCGCAATTCCAAACGTATTCTTTCGATCTCGCCGACCTGATGCGCACCAGCCTTTCGCCCACGCTGCAATGGTGGGTTTTCTGGGCGTTTTTCGTGGGCTTCGCCGTGAAAGTTCCCATGTTTCCGTTCCACACCTGGCTGCCGGACGCGCATACCGAAGCGCCCACGGCCGGTTCGGTGATCCTCGCGGCCGTGCTGTTGAAAATGGGAACGTACGGATTCCTGCGCTTTTCCCTGCCCTTGTTGCCCGATTCGGCCAAGAACCCCACGATCGTCACAACCATGTCGGTGCTCTCGATCATCGCCATCGTGTACGGCGCCGCGGTGTGCCTGATGCAGAAGGATTGGAAAAAGTTGATCGCCTACTCCTCGGTCAGCCACTTGGGATTTTGCACATTGGGGATCTTCGCCCTGAACCCCGCCGGGATTTCCGGATCGATTATTCAGCAGATCAACCACGGAATCTCGACCGGCATGCTGTTCCTGATCGTCGGCGTAGTTTACGAGCGGCGGCATACGCGCGAGATTTCGGAATACGGTGGGCTGATGAAGGTGATGCCCATTTTCACGATTGTTTTTCTGATCGCGGCACTTAGCTCGCTGGGCATGCCGGCATTGAACGGCTTCATCGGCGAAATCACGATTCTGAAGGGCGCTTACCAGATGTCGTTTACATGGGCCTTTTGGGCGGTGGTGGGGATGGCGCTGGGTGCGGCTTATCTGATCTGGTTATTCCAGCGCACCATGCTGGGCGAAGTTTCCGAGAAGAATTCAAAGCTGCACGATCTGTCCTGGCGCGAGATCGCGGTCTTCGCGCCGCTGCTGGCATGGGCGTTCTGGATTGGCTTGAATCCGCAACCCTATTTCGGAGTGTTGGAGAGACCCACCGCGCAAATCGTGGAGCGCGTGCGTCCGGGCTATTACGCGCAGCATGGGTTGCCTAATCCGCTGGCGAACGGTGCGGCAACTGCCGCTGTGCGCTGACGGCCCCACCACCTACCACCCACCACCCACAACCCGTGTATCCTGCAAGTATGGCATCCCCAGCCAAGCGCGCATTCCTGCCGGCTGCTTTGGTAGCGGCATCGCTAGCCGTGCTGGTGCTCTTGGCCGTGCTGCAATACCGCTGGAGCCTGGAAATCAGCCGCGCCGAGCGCACCCGCATCGAAACCAGTTTGACGAATTCGGTAAGCCAGTTCCGCCAGGAGTTTTACCGCGAGCTGACGCAGGTTTCGACCGCATTTCGCAGCGATCCTTCGGCGACGCCTGGCGATTTCTGGTCAGGCTATGCGGATCGCTATCAGGAGTGGGCGCGCACTGCCGCGCGTCCCGATCTGGTGGCTAACGTTTTTGTGTGGCAGGCAGCGGGGGGCCGGCTGATGCAACTAAATCCCGCGGATGGCGATTTCAACTCCGTGAACTGGCCTGCGCGATTTGCCGATCTGCGCACGCGGTTTGAAACCGAAGCGCGGCAGAATCCCGGTCCGGGCGCGGGTGGTCCGCCTGAACCCGCGCCCCCTGAAATGCGCGGTTTTGCGTGGACCCTTGAGGAGCGCATCCCCGCCCTGGTGCGTCCGGTATTCAGCTTCAACAACGGCAACTTCGGTCAATCACCTTGGCGGCGAGGGCCGGGAGCACCCGGACCATCGGCGGGAGCGCCGCCTGTCCCGCCACGCATCATGATGGGATTCGTCATCGTGGAAATTAATCGCGCCGCGCTCGACCGCTTGCTTGGAGAACTGGCGCAGCGCTATTTCGCCGGGCCGGATGGTTTCATTTATAACGTCCTCGTCCTCGGAGGCGCGCCGGACAACTCGATAATTTATCGCTCCGACGCGCAGCTTTCGGCTTCTTCGCTGAATCCGCCCGATGCACGCGCAGTCCTGATAGCTCCTACACCCGCGGAAAACCGGGCCATCGAAGGGACGCCGCCGCGTGGACCGGTCATCATGCGCAGACGAGGCGGCCGCATGGGCGGAAATGGCCCCGGATCGTTCCGGGCGCGCATGGGGGGGGAGTCAATGCCGATGCGCGCGCGCGGTTCCCTCATTATGCCTTCGGCCGCCGAAGCGCCTTGGCAATTGCTGGCGCGCCACAAGGGCGGATCGCTCGAAGCCGTGGTAGCCGCTGACTGGCGCCGCAATCTGTTTCTGAGCTTTGGCGTGCTGGCGCTGCTGGCCGTGAGCATGGCGCTGATTATGGTTTCCGCGCAACGCGCCCGCCGCCTGGCGCAACTGCAGATGGAATTCGTGGCCGGAGTGTCGCACGAGTTGCGCACTCCGGTGGCGGTGATCTGTTCGGCGGCCGATAATCTGGCGGAGGGTTTCGTAGGCGCTAAAGATCAAGTGAAGGAATATGGCGTCGTGATCCGCAATGAGGGGCGCAGGCTGGCGGGAATGATCGAACAGATTCTGCGTTTCGCCGCCGGCCAATCGCGCAGGCCGAGTTACGAACTGGGTCCGGTGCCGGTTTCCGAAGCCATCGATCGCGTTCTGGCGAATGTCGCGGCCCTGCCCCAAGCCGAAGGATTTACCGTCGAACGCGAAATCGGCGCGGACTTGCCACCCGTGCTGGCCGATAGCATCGCCCTGACGCACTGCCTGGAAAATCTGATTTTGAATGCGCTGAAATATGGCGGCGAGGCGCGCTGGGCCCGGGTGCGCGCCGAACGGACGGACAGCGGGCGCGTGCGGATCACAGTGGAAGATCGCGGAGAAGGCATCGATCCCAGCGATCTGCCGCATATCTTCGAGCCGTTTTATCGCGGCAAGGCGGCGCTGGCGGCGCAGATTCATGGCGCGGGGCTGGGCTTGAGCCTGGCGCGCGATATGGCCGAAGGCATGCGCGGCCGCCTGGAAGCCTCCAGCGAGCGCGGGCAGGGAAGCACGTTCACACTGGAATTGGACGCCGCGCCCGCCGCTGCGCCCGCCGAAGTACTGCCGCGTTCCGCATAACTCAATCCCGAGATGCAGCGCCGAATCCTGTTGATCGAAGACGAACCCGGATTGACCATGACGCTGGGCGACCGGCTGCGCAGTGAGGGCCATCAGGTGGAATCCGCCGGTGACGGCCAGACCGGTTTTGATATGGCGTCGGCAGGCGCCTACGACTTGATCGTGCTCGACTTGATGTTGCCGCGCAAGAACGGTATGGAAGTGTGCCGGGATTTGCGGCAGCGCGGCGTTTCCACACCGATTCTGATGCTGACCGCGCGCGGCCAAACCGTAGACAAAGTCGCGGGGCTTAAGAGCGGAGCGGACGATTACCTGACCAAGCCCTTTGAAATGTCCGAACTGCTGGCGCGCGTAGAGGCGCTGTTACGGCGCGCGCCGGCGATGGGCGCGCCGGGCGATGTTTATCAGTTCGGCGCCATTCGCGTGGATCTGAAGCGCACCGAAGTCACCCGGCATGGCAAGCCGGTGACGCTTTCAGCCAAGGAGTTTCAGTTGCTCCGATATCTGGTGGAGCATCGCGGAGTCACCGTCTCGCGCGAGACGCTGCTGAGCGAAGTGTGGGGTTACGGAGGCGTCACCTCCAGCCGGACCGTGGATGTGCACGTCGCCTGGCTGCGGCAGAAGCTCGAGGAAGATTCGCGCCAGCCACAATGGATTCTGACGGTGCACGGACTGGGCTATCGCCTGGCGGGCTGATCCCCGCGCTTCGCGCGGCGGGCGCGGCTTGCTCGGATAGCACAGCTCATCGAGGACCGGGGCCTGGAGCAAGTGGGAGAGCCGCACGTGAAGCATATCGAGGGGCGCGTTTGGGAAATGCGGCTGAAGGGGCCGCAGCGGGATCTCGCGGCGCGAAATCGAGCTGGCGCTGGCCCGCGCGAAATCGGTTGAACGACGGAGGTGTAGCTATGGCGCGCATCCGAGACCTGCATAAGAAGAAATGGATCAAGGAGCCGAACTACAAGAAAGCCTATGCGGCTCTGGAAAAGGAGTTCGTCCTCGCCTCGGCGGTGATCGACGCGCGCAACCGCGCCGGCCTTACGCAGCACGAGCTGGCTCGCAAAATGCGGACGACACAGCCGGTCATCGCGCCTGGAGAGCGGGCGCGTGCGCCCCTCCATGCGGACGCTGGAGCGCTTGGCGGCGGTCACCGGCTCGCGCTTGCTGATCCGCTTCGAACCCACGGAAGCCCGACGGCCCGTGGGGTAGCAAGGCTACGTTTTCAGCCGCAAGCTGTTCGTCACCACCGTCACGCTGGATAGCGCCATCGCCGCGGATGCCAACACCGGCGATAACAGCCAGCCGGTGAACGGATACAGCACGCCCGCCGCGACCGGAATGCCGATCACGTTATAAGCAAAGGCCCAAAACAGATTCTGCCGGATCACCCGCATGGTGCGCCGCGCCAGACCCAGCGCGTCCGGAACGCCCCGCAGATCGCCGCGCATCAAGGTGATGCCGCCGGCTTCCCGGGCGATATCCGCTCCTGTGCCCATGGCGATTCCCACATCCGCCTGCGCCAGCGCCGGCGCATCGTTGATGCCATCGCCCACCATCGCCACTTTTTTTCCGCCGTTTTGCAGCTTGCGGATTTCGGCGGCTTTCGCTTCCGGCCGCGCGCCCGCGAGCACATGCGGGATGCCCGCTTGCCGCGCCACGTTTTCCGCGGCCTCGCGGCGGTCGCCGGTGATCATCCAAACTTCGATACCCATCGCATCGAGACGGCCGACAGTTGCCGCCGCTTCGGGCTTCACCGCGTCCGCGATGCCGATGATCCCCGCCAGGTGCTCGCCCACGCGCACCGTTACCGCCGATACTCCGTCGCCAGCCAAACGCTGCGCATCAGGCGGCACATCGCCGAAACTCCCCACCGTTACCGCATGCCCGTCCACGCGGGCTTCCACGCCCTGTCCCGCGATGGCGCGGAAACCGGCGGGCTCGCCGATAGCAATCTGCAACTTGCGGGCGTGCTCCACGATAGCCTGCCCCAAAGGATGCTCGGAATAACGCTCGGCCGACGCCGCCAAGCGGATCAGATCCGAATCTGAATACCCGTTTAACGCGATCACATCCGCCACGCGCGGCTGGCCGGTGGTGACAGTTCCCGTCTTATCCAGGATGACCGTATCGATGCGCGCAGCCGCTTCCAGCGCTTCACCACCCTTGATCAGGATGCCGCGCTCGGCGCCGCGTCCCGTCCCCACCATGATCGCGGTGGGTGTCGCCAATCCCAGCGCGCAGGGGCAGGCTATGATCAGCACGGAAACAAAAGTCACCAGCGCAAAAGAAAGCGGCGCGAACGCCAGCCAGACCGCAAACGTCACCAGCGCGACGGCCAACACACCCACGGTGAAATAGCCGCTCACCACGTCCGCCAATCGCGCCACGGGAGCGCGCGAGCCTTGCGCCTGCCGCACCAGCTCGATCATCTGCTGCAGGACCGTGGCGCGCCCCACTTTGCGGGCTTCGAATCGCAAGCTGCCCGACCGGTTAATCGTGCCGCCGTAGACGGCGTCGCCGCGCTGTTTGTCCACTGGCATGCTCTCGCCGGTGAGCAGCGATTCATCAACCGCCGAATCTCCTTCGCGCACCACGCCATCTACCGGGATCTTTTCGCCGGGCCGCACCATCACCGTATCGCCGACCATTACCTGCTCGATGGGAACGTCGCGCTCGGCGCCATCGCGCACCACGCGCGCGGTCTTTGGCTGCAGATCGCGCAAATGGCGGATGGCTTCCGAAGCTTTGCCGCGCGCGCGCGCTTCCAGCACGCGGCCCAGCAAGATCAACGTAATGATCGCCGCGGCGGCTTCGTAATATACTTCGTGCCCACCGCGCAACGTCACCGCCAGCGAATAAAGAAAGGCCGCGCCAGTTCCCAGCGCAATCAACGAATTCATGTTCGCGGAGCGGTGCATCAGAGCGGTCCACGCGCCTGTATAAAATGGCGCACCGGCATAGAAAACCACGGGTAAGGTGAGTGCAAGTTGAATCCAACTTGCCACGCTGCGATGCATGAATCCCGGCCACATGCCCAGCACGATAACCGGCAACGCAAACGCCGCCGCGATCCACAAGCGCCGCCGCAACGCCGCGTATTCGCGCAGACGCGCCTGTTCCGCGACATCTTGGCCATCTTCGCCAATTTCGCCTTCGACGGGCGCGGGCACGCCGTAACCCAGTTCCTCGATGGCATCAATCAAGGCGCCAGTGGCGACGCGGGCCGGGTCGAAATCCACCGTGGCTGTTTGCGTGGCGAAATTGACATGTGCGCGCGTGACGCCAACAGTGGATAGAAGCTGATTCTCGATGCTGCGCGCGCAGGCCGCGCACGACATTCCGGTGACCGGCAGATCCACGTGCCCGGCTGTATCCGCGATAGATGATGCGCTCATTGCTGCACGGTATAGCCGAGTTGCCGGATAGCTTGTATCAGGTCGGGCAATTTGGTATGGTCCACGTCGAACTCCACGGTGGCCGTGCCGCCAGCCAGGTCTACATGCGCGCTAGTGACTCCGGGGCTGCTCGAGAGCTTCCGCTCCACGGTGCGGGCGCAGTTGCCGCAAGTCATGCCGCTAACGGGAATTTTCACCGTTTGAAGGCCCATAACTCTATGATGCACCGAACTCGGGAAAGTGGCCAAATCGCGGCAGGCAATCGCGGCGGGCGAATCCGTTTCAGGATACCCTATTAAGGTGCTCCGCCTCTTCTACGCGCTCGAGTTCCTGATCGCCCTGATCGCCACTTACACGGTTTGGAGCGAGGTGGGCGGCCAATATCATTTAGACCTGATGGCCTGGTATTGGAAGCTGGGGCTGGGCGTCGCGATTTCGTATGCGACCGTGAAGGCCACCGCCGCGGCAGTTTCCGGACAGCGCACGTGGAATTCCCGCACCCTGCGCTGGATCTCGATCATCCTGGCGCTCGGGTTGGCGTGTGGCGTGGTCACTTACTACTACCATTTGACGGAGCCGCCCGAGGATGAGGACCAGCCGCAGGACGAAGACACCCCGACGGTGTCTCCCACGCGGTTGCGCCTGATTACGACTGCGCAATCTCCGGTTCGTGCTCCACGTGAAAATTCACCGAATTCGCAATAAAACACATCTTGTGCGCATCGGCATGGAGTGCGCGCGCCTTGGCCGCATCCGATCCCGCCGCGATGGTGATGCGCGGCCGCAGAACCACCCGCACAAATCTTCCCGAGCCGTCGGCTGCTTCTTCCATTTCGCCCTCCGCGCTGTCCGCGTAGGTGGTCACCACGATCCCCGCCATCGCGCACAAATGCAAATACCAAAGTTTATGGCAAGCCGATATGGATGCGACCAGAAGTTCCTCAGGATTCCAGCGCTCCGGATCGCCGCGAAAGGCCGGGTCGGATGAACCTGGTATCGCCGGCTTGCGGGTACCGGCGGATATCTCAAAGCTCCGGGAGTAGCCGCGATAGCTGGATGTGCCCGTGCCTGTGTTACCGGTCCAAGTGAGGTTAACGGCATAGCGGTGCATCTTATTCATCGCTTGATTGTAGCCAAAGGTTAATATCCGGGGCATCCGCGATTCTGGCATACTAACTTTCTGGTGCGTCTTCAGAAGAGAGCGGGGCTGGCGTGTCTCGGTGTAGGCTTGCTGGCCCTGGCCCTGCGGCTGGCGCTGCTGCCCGTGCGGCCATTTCCCGAACCCGTAATCCACGACGAGTTCACGTACATCCTGGGCGCCGAGACGTTTTGTCTCGGACGGCTGGCGAATCCACCGCATCCCATGTGGCTGCACTTCGAATCCTTCCAGGAAAACGGGCGTCCCACTTATTCGAGCAAGTATCCGCCGGCGCAATCGTTGTTCCTGGCGCTGGGATGGAAATTGTTCGGCCATCCCTGGTATGGCGTTTGGTTGAGTTGCGGCTGCATGTGCGCGGCGCTTTGCTGGATGCTGCAGGGATGGGTGGGGCCGCGTTACGCGCTGTTGGGCGGATTGATGGCCGTGGCGCAATGGGGTATCGCGGGATATTGGGTCAATTCGTATTGGGGCGGCGCAGTGGCGGCCGGGGCTGGCGCGCTGGTGATCGGCGCTGTACCGCGCTTGCGCCGGAGGCCAACCGCTGCGACTGCGGCGCTCGCGGCGCTCGGCATCGTGGTGCTGGCGAATAGCCGCCCTTATGAAGGCGCGGTCACCGTATTGGCCGCCGCGCTGGCCATGCTCGTCTGGCGATATCGCACACACCGGCCATTCCGCGAATTGCTTGCCTGGCGCGTAGCCGTTCCCGCGGCAGCGGTACTGGCTTGCGGTCTGGGCGCGATGCTCTACTACAACTACCGCCTCACGGGCTATCCGTTGTTGATGCCCTATGCGCTGAATCAAAAAACCTATGGCGTGGCGCCGGCATTCTGGATACTGCCTCTCTCGCCCGTGCCAGCCTATCACCATGACGTGATCCGGCAATTCTGGACCGGATACGAAGTCGCCATGTACCACCGCGCGCACGCCGCACCGTGGATAATTCCGGTCTTCTTTCTACGCACGCTCTGGTACTACTTTGTCACGCCCATATCGGTGATCGCGCTGGCGGCCGCGCTGCTGTTGCGGCGCGGGCGTAAGGTGTCGATCACGGCAGCCATAGCGGGCATCGCGGCGGCCGGATTGTGTCTCGAAAAATTTCCCAATGCGCATTACTATGCTCCGGCCACGGGGGCGATTCTGATGCTGGTGGTGTTGGGCATCCAGTATGTGCGGGTGAAAGCGGGTAAACTGGCGGCGACTTTATTGATCGCGTCGTTTTTCGCCCTCGCGGCCGTGCAGGTCACGCGTCTCACCGGCGATGAATATCCGGAAACGGAATTCACGTTGCACCGGTTGGCCGCGATCCATCGCCTCGAAAGCATACCCGGACGCCACTTAGTAATTGTGCGCTACGGACCGGGTCACAATCTGCAGACCGATTGGGTGTTCAATCAAGCGGATATCGATGGATCGCGCATCGTATGGGCGCGCGATATGGGTGCGTCCCAAAACCGCGAGCTGATCGAATACTATAAAGACCGGCGCGTGTGGCTGCTCGAGCCGGAATCGTCCAATCCGCTTCCGGTGCCCTACGATACCGTAAGTTCTAAAGGCGCCCCCGCACCACAGCCGAGTAACTTGGCGGCGGAATCCTGACTGATGGATATCTCATAGTATCCCGAGCTGCCTAAGATGAGAAACGGCTCACCGGGACCGTGTTCCGCATAGTTATGCGCAAAAGCGCTGATCCGCCGCATCCCGGCGGCTAAGTCAAACCCGCGCTTATCTAAATCCGGAAAATCGGCGGCGGAGAAGTTAGTCACCATGTTGCCGAAGCGATCTATCTTAAGAATCGCTCCCACCCAGACGCGCCGTCCAGTGCGCGTGGGCTTGTCGAAATCCAGCCGCAGATAGTCACTCACCAGCTTGCCGAATCGCGTCGCCGGCACGCCGCTGGCCAGATGCGCGGCCGAAGGCGCGAAAACATCACGGCCGTGAAACGTATGGCTGACTGCCGGCAGGAAGTATCGCGTATTTGTAATGGCGCGCACTTTATGTTTTTCGCGGGCGAAGATCATCGATAGCACGCCATTATCCGGCGCGATGAAATAATGCCCGCCGGCTTCGGCCAGGATCGGCCGCCGCGACGTGCCCACGCCCGGATCGACCACCACCACGTGCACGGTTCCGCGCGGAAAATAGCGGTACGCCTGCGCCATGGTAAAGGCGCCTTCGCCGATCTCATAAGCGCTCACGCCGTGGCTGATATCCACGACTCTCGCGCGCGGGCAAATTGAGAGAATGACGCCCTTCATGGTGCCCACATAATGATCGGTGAGTCCGAAATCGGTGGTTAAAGTAATCAGCGGCGCGGGCATTGTTAAAATAAAAACAGTGCAGCGATTCTATTTCGATCACAACGCGACCACCCCCGTGTCTCCGGAAGTGCTGGAGACCGCGGTGGAGTGTCTCGGTCAAGTGTATGGTAACGCTTCGAGCATCCACTATTTCGGGCAGGCGGCCAAACAGAAGCTGGAAACCGCGCGGCGGCAAGTAGCGGCGGCCATCGGCGCACAGCCGCGCGAGATCGTGTTTTTGAGTGGCGGCACCGAAGCGGATAACCTGGCGCTGTGCGGCATTGTACGCCATGCCAGGCGTGCATCGCGGCACGTGATTACTACGGCGATCGAGCATCCCGCGGTGTTGAACGCCTGCGCGCAATTGGAGCGCGAGGACGTAGCGGTGACTTACTTGTCCGTGAGCAGCGATGGCATCGTGGATCCTGGCGATGTGCGCCGCGCACTACGGCCGGATACGGTGCTTATCTCGGTGATGCACGCCAACAACGAATTGGGAACCGTGCAGCCCATCGCTAAAATCTCCGCCATCGCGCACGATGCCGGCGCTTACATGCACTCCGATGGCGTGCAGGCATTGGGCAAAATTGCAATCGGCGTGGGCGCGCTGGGCGCGGATTTGTACAGCATCAGCGGGCATAAGATCTATGCGCCGAAGGGCGCGGGCGCGCTGTACGTGCGGCGCGGCACGCGTCTGGGCGCGATTTCGTTCGGCGGGCATCATGAGCGCGACCTGCGCGCAGGCACCGAGAATGTTCCGGGCGCGGCGGCCTTCGGGCGCGCCGCCGAGTTGGCGGCTGAAAAGCTCGAAGCCGAATCAGAGCGCGTGGGCGAGTTGCGCAATCGGCTGGAAGCGGCCATTCTGGATCGCATTCCGCATTCGGGCGTAAACGGCCATCGCACTTGGCGCACACCCAACACATCGAATATTTATTTTGACGGACTGGAAGGCGAAGCATTGGTGATCGCGCTGGACCTCTGCGGTTTCGCGGTTTCGAGCGGCGCCGCATGCTCCAGCGGCGCGGTTGAGCCGTCGCACGTGTTAACAGCTATCGGACTGACCGCGGACCGTGCGCGCGCCAGCATTCGTTTCTCGTTGGGCCGCACCAACACGGTCGCGCAAGTGGACGCGTTGGTGGAGGCGGTGACAGCGTCGGTGGCGCGTTTGCGCAAGCTGTCTCCGGTGGCGGTATGAGCACGGCGCCGATTGCGGTCGCCATGAGCGGCGGCGTGGATAGCTCGACGGTGGCGGCGTTGCTGGCGCGCCGCGGACAGCCGGTGGTCGGGCTGACCATGCAGCTTTGGAATCAGCGGCGTCTGCCTGAGCTATCTTCGGAAGGTGCCACCGGGCGATGCTGTTCGCTCGACGATGTCTACGACGCGCGCCGCGTCGCTGAGCAGATCGGCATTCCCTATTACGTGGTGAATTTCGAGCGGCAATTCGAGAGGCACGTCATCGAGCCGTTTATCGAAGACTATCTCGCGGGTCGCACCCCCATTCCGTGTACTCTTTGCAATAACTTCATCAAGTTCGATCAGTTTCTGGAAATGGCCGATGCGGTGGGCGCGCGG
>Ga0335074_10002286_pt1 | contig 26089 bp, 19 predicted proteins | sample Lox_Sample_23_FD_206715 | JGI IMG/M metagenome (GOLD analysis project Ga0335074, IMG submission 206715) | Soil microbial communities from Loxahatchee National Wildlife Refuge, Florida, United States - Lox_Sample_2.3 | ecosystem: Environmental > Terrestrial > Soil > Wetlands | place: USA...
TACGCAACTGCGGTTCCCGAGTCGCGCAAGATCACCTACTTTGCCTTTACTCCCGGCGACGTGCCGGGGGGCCTTCCGCAGCCCACCAATCAGCAGATCGAGGCCTACTACAACCAGCATCAGTCTGAATTCCAGGTGCCCAAGCAGGCCCGTTCGCGCCACATTCTCATCAAAGTGGCTCCCGGCGCCGACGCCAAAACCGACGCAGCGGCCAAGGCCAAGGCCGAAGACGTGCTCAAGCAATTGCAGGCCGGCGGCGACTGGAAGGCGCTGGCCAAAAAGTACTCTGACGACCCCGGCAGCAAGGACTCGGGCGGCGAACTGGGTTTTGCCAAGCCCGGCACCATGGTGCCCGAGTTCGACAACGCCATCTTCAACCAGAAGATTGGCGACATCAAGATTGTGAAGAGCCAATTCGGCTACCACGTTGTGCAGGTTGAAGAGCGGCAGGACGCACATGCGCAGGCGCTCAACGAGGTGCTGCCGCAGATTCAGGCCACGCTCTTCCGCCAGGCATCGGAGCAGGCGCAGGAGAACTACGCGCGCACGCTTACCTCTGAAGCCGACAGGAACGGGCTCGAGAAGACGGCCGCAGCTCACCACCTGCAGGTTGTCACCAGCCCGCCTGTTCCGCGCACCGGCGTGATTTCAGCGCTGGCCTCGAGCGCGCAGCTCCTGTCCAAGGCATTTGACGCCAAGGTTGGCGATCCGCCCCAGTACGCCCCTACCGGCGAAGGCTACGCCATCTTCCAGGTGACCGGCATCGTGGCCGCCCATGCGCCCGACTTTGCCGACTGGAAGTCGCACGTGCTCGACGACTACCGCCATGAGCAGTTGCCCGCGCTCCTGAACAAGAAGACCCAGGAGCTGGCCGACAAGGCCAAACAGTATAACGACCTGAACAAAGCGGCCAAGGAAGTGGGGGCGACGGTAAAGACCAGCGACCCGGTGAATGAGACCGGGCAGGTGCCCGACATAGGCGATGTGGGCCAGGTTGCGCCGCAGCTCTTTGACCTGAGCGTGGGCGCAATCAGCGGACCCATCGATGCCGACCGCAACGGAATCGTGGCCAAAATCGTCGACCGGCAGCAACCCACCCCCGACGAAATCCAGAAGAATTTTGATGCAACCCGCGAACAGATTCTCGGCCAGCGGCAGAGCCAGGCATTCGAGGTCTTTATGGGCTCGTTGATGGACCAGTACAAGAGAAACAACCTGATCCGTGTTAACGCAAAGAATGCCGAACAGAGCCAGCCTGGAATGTAGGTCGAGCTTCCATCTCGTGGCGGGCTCTTAGCCAGTAGCCAATAGCCAGTAGTTCATGCAAAAGCCTCCCACCCGGGAGGCTTTTGCATCCCTGTTCTCTGTTCTCTGTTCTCTGTTCTCTGTTCTCTGTTCTCTGATCCCTTACACTACCCCGTGAGAAAATAACTCCTCCGGAGGACTCCTGTGGCCTTGAGAACTCTCATGCGGAGCCGGCAGCCTGGTGCGCTCCTGGTGGTTTTCGCGTCTCTGTCTTACGCGCTGGCGCAAACCCCCGCCGGCAGCTTCACGCTGCAACAAGTGATGAGCGCGCCATTTACAAGCGACCTGATAGCAGCGCCCGCCAAGAACCGCGTGGCCTGGGTTGCCGATAGCGAGGGCCGGCACAACTTATGGGTGGCCGAGCCCGGCGCGCAGGGATGGACGTCGCGGCAATTGACCCACTACACCATGGACGACGGACTGGGCGTGAACACGCCGCAATGGACCGCGGATGCAGAGGCAATTGTCTACGAGCTTGGCGGCAGCAGCGATGATGAGGCCAAGCCGGCGCCGAATCCTGCCTGGCTGGTGAAGGGCGTGACGCAGCAAATCTGGGTGGTGCCGCTGGCCGGGGGTGAGCCCCGGCTGATCGGCGAAGGACATCGGCCCGCGGTTTCTCCCGACGGCAAAACCGTGGCCTTTGTGCGCGACCGTGAGATATGGACGGCGCGCCTGGATGCCGCCCCAATCGACGCGCCCGGCGCCAAGCCCGAGCAGCTGCTTGTTACCCGGGGAGACGCATCGGAGCTCACGTGGTCGCCCGACGGCAAAAAGCTCGCCTTCAAGTCGGACCGCGACGACCACTCGTTTATCGCCGTCTTCGACTTTGACAGGCAGGCGGTGATGTATCTCGATCCTTCCACCGATGAGGATCAAAACCCGAACTGGTCGCCCGATTCGAAAATGGTTGCATTTGTTCGCGTGCCCACGCAGACCGACTATTTTGACGCTTTCCCGCAGCGTACTGGAGAGCCTTGGTCGATCCACGTGGCCGATGCTGTAACCGGCGAGGGCCGCGCGATGTGGCGTGCGGACCAGGGCCCGGGCAGCGTCTTTCATTCCACTGAGTCGGATGTGCAGCTGTTATGGGTCGCCGGCAACCGCATCGTCTTTCCGTGGGAGAAGGATGGCTGGCTGCACCTGTACGCCATTGGCGAAGCTGGCGGCACTCCGGTGCTGCTCACGCCGGGCGAGTTTGAGGTTGACCACACCGCTGTCGCTCCCAAGGGCGACGCTATCGTCTTCGACTCAAACCAGGACGACATCGATCGCCGCCACGTCTGGCGCATCGGGTTTGCTGCGAATGGAACGGCGACGGCCTCGCAGCAGCTCACCAGCGGCACGGGAATCGAAACCAAGCCGGTAGTGACCTCAGACGACGAGACCGTAGTGGTGCTGCGCTCCGATGCCATGGTGCCCATCCGCGCAGCCGTGGTGCAGGCCGGCACACTGGTGGATCTGGCGCCTCAAGCCATTCCGGCGGACTTTCCCCGGGCGTTGCTGGTAACACCGCAGCAGGTCGTCTTCTCCGCCGCCGACGGTTTGACCATTCACGGCCAGCTCTTCGTGCCACCCAATGCCAAGCCGGACGAGCGGCTTCCCGCGATTGTCTTCTTTCACGGCGGCAGCAAGCGCCAGATGCTGCTGGGCTGGCACTACTCCGGCTACTACTCGAACGCCTACGCGATGAACCAGTACCTGGCGTCGCGCGGCTACATCGTGCTCAGCGTCAACTACCGCAGCGGAATCGGCTACGGCCTCAACTTCCGCGAGGCGCTCAACTTCGGCACCGACGGCGCCAGCGAATTCAACGACGTGCTGGGCGCGGGACTGTATCTCAGATCGCGCAGCGATGTTGACCCGGCGCGCATCGGCTGCTGGGGCGGCAGCTACGGCGGCTATCTGACGGCCCTGGCCCTGGCGCGCGCTTCGTCGCTCTATGCCGCGGGCGTCGACTTCCACGGCGTTCACAACTGGCTCCTCGAGTTCCCCACATTCTCACCGGGCCTCGACCCGCAGAAGCTGGCAGATTTCGAGCGCAAAGCATTCGAGTCCTCACCCATGGCCTCCATTTCAACGTGGCGTTCGCCGGTGCTGCTCATCCAGGGCGACGACGACCGTGACGTTGCATTTTCCGAAACCGTCCAGCTCGCGGAGGCTCTTCGGAAACAGAAAGTGCATTTCGAGGAACTGATCTTTCCCGATGAGATTCACGCCTTTTTGCTGCACCGGGATTGGCTGCGCGCCTACGCGGCAGAAGCGGATTTCTTTGACAGGAAGCTGAAGGCGGCACAGCGTTAGCAAGTCAGCAAGTCAGCCGGGTGCATCAAGTCCCCTGCACATGGAACCTGGGAAACCACGGACTTCAACCCGCTTCGTATCGGGGCACGACTTCACAGTTTGCGGAAAAACTCAGCGAGCGCGCTTTAGTGCGAGAGAAACGTCGCTCAGGGGTTAAAACCCCGACTCATTCTCTGGACCTTATCGGCACGGATAAATCCGTGCCCTTGTTACAAAACACCCCAGCGCGAGTTTTTCCGCAACCTGTTCAGTCGCGCCGCAGTGAGTGTTCTTCATTTGAAAAACAATGCGCGCGGCGAAGCCGCGCGCATTGTTCCCGCAAGGAAGCCTTCGTTGTATCTGATCTCTGATCCCCTTAGTCCCTCAGTCCCTTAGTCCCTGCTTCTACGCACTCTTCGACGGGGATGCGAACCTGTTCCACAATCTCCAATCCAAACCCCTCCAGCGCCGGAACGTGCATGGGCGTGTTCGAAAGCAGCCGGATGCGCTGGATACCCAGGTCCGACAGAATCTGCCCGCCCAGGCCGATGGCGCGCAGAATCCGCCCCGTCCGCGCCTGCGATCCCTCCCTCGCGCGCAGCTCCTGGTGCAGCACCAGCCTCCCGCCGCTCGATTCAACCGCGCCTGATGGCGGAACCGCCCCGCCCGGCCCGAACTGCGGCGCCGGCGAGTGGTCGATCTCGAATCCCCGCGAAGTGTTGTGCAGGTAAAGCACCACCCCGCAACCCTCTTCGGCGATCATGCGCATCGATTGATCGAGAATCTCGCGGCAGTGGCAATCGGCGCCAAACACATCGCCCGCCGTGCAGCGCGTATGCACGCGAACCAGCACCGGGTGCGAGCACGGAGGCCGCAGCTCGAGCTGGTTGGCCTGGCCTGCTTCACCGGGCAGTCCGCTCACCGCCGGCCCGTCGTTGAAGGCCGGGCAGCCTGGGCAAAGATCGCCGCGCACCAGTGCAATGTGACTCTCGCCGCCCGTCACCTCGCTCTGGTAGGCGATCATCCGAAACTCGCCGTGGCGGGTGTTGATGCGCGTCTCTCCCGCGCGCACAATGTAGCGCTCGTGGCGCAGCCGGTAACGGATAAGCTCCGCCACCGTGAGGATCAACAGCCCGTGCTCGCGGCAGAACGGAATCAGGTCGGGAATGCGGGCCATGGTTCCGTCGTCGTTCATGATCTCGCAGACAATGCCCGAGGGGTTGAGCCCCGCCATCCGGGCCAGGTCTACCGCGGCCTCGGTTTGGCCGGCCCTCACCAGCACCCCGCCCTTGCGCGCCCGCAGCGGAAATACGTGCCCCGGCCTGGCTAGATCCGCCGCCGTCGACGCCGGATCGATTACCGTACGGATGGTCCGCGCCCGGTCTGCGGCCGAGATGCCGGTGGTCACTCCCTCGCGCGCTTCAACGGTCTCAGTAAACGCTGTGCCGAAGCGCGAGGAGTTCTGCTGCGTCATGGGAAAAAGGCGCAGATGGTCGGCCCGTTCCTCGGTGATGGCGAGGCAGATGAGCCCGCGTCCGTAGCGCGCCATAAAGTTGATGGCCTCGGGCGTCACTTGCTCAGCAGCCAGGGTCAGGTCGCCTTCGTTCTCCCGGTCTTCGTCGTCGACTACCACCACCATGCGGCCGGCGCGAATCTCGTTCAGCGCGCCAGGTACGTCGGTGAACGGAGGGTCGAAGGTGCGGTGGGTGTGTGGCATAACGCATCCCTATTTTCGCCGATTCAGAGGCCAAACGCCAGAACAGGGCACGCCGCATCGAAAGGGACTCGTACGGCTACTCCACCGAGAGTGAGTTCAAATCAACGAAATCCGTCTGGTCGCGGCCGTTCTGTTTGGCGGCGTAGAGAGCGCGGTCGGCCGCGCGAATCAGCTGATCCGGGCTGGCCTCTCCCTCTGCGTTCCAGGTCGAGAAGCCAATACTGACGGTGGCAGGGATGGGGACCCTGGCAGCGTCGTTGGTTATGGCTGAGCGGATGCGGCCCGCAACAGTAGATGCGCCGTAGGAGCCGGTTTCAGGCAGGAGGATGGCGAACTCGTCTCCGCCATAGCGCGCGATGAGGTCGGCGGGCCGGTCGAGAGCCGTGCTCAGCACTCGCGCGGTGTTGCGCAGGCACTCGTCGCCGGCCTGGTGGCCGTGGGTGTCGTTGATGCGCTTGAAATGGTCTAAGTCGACCAGCAGCAGGGAAAGCGGCTGGCGGGTGCGCTGGGCTCTCCCCCACTCGATCGCGAAAAGCTGGTCGAAGCTGCGGCGGTTGGAGACTCCGGTGAGGCTGTCGAGGAGTGCGATTTCGGAAAGCTGGCTGTTTGATTCTTCGAGCGCTACCTGGGCTTGTTCCACCCTGCTCTGCAGCATGGAGGCTCTGAGGCTGTAGAGAATGAAAGCGCCGAAGATGAAGGCGAAAGCCACGGCGAAGTGGCGGGTAGCAACGATAGCGCTGAGGCCGATGAGCGCGAGCGAAAGGAAAACAGGCCGCGCGTTGTCGATGAGCTGGACGAGCGTAGGACGGCTTTCGCGGCGCGACGGGTCTCGGACGGCGAGGGGGACGGTGGCGGGCGCGAAGATGGCAGCCAGGGCCAGCGTCGCGGAGGGAATGTCGTTAAGCGCGTCCATGCCGTTGGTGAGGCTGTACTTGCCCACGTAATGGTTATAGATGCCGGAGGTGACTGCATAAAGCGCGCTATAGAGCAGGAGGAAACGAAAAAAATAGCGGTCGGTTGCGTTGCGCGTGCCGAGGAAGAAACGTAGCGCGGCGAGAACACCTACGACCACATACTCGGTGTCGTAGACGTACTCAAGGGGCGCATAAGGCATTGCCTGCGCGGGATTGCCGGTGAAAGGGAAGACCCCCATGAGGACCATGTAGGCCAGATAGCTGCAGGCTGCGGCCTGGAGACTGTCAAGCAGGAACGTGAAGCGGTCGAAGACGCCTTCATCCGGCAGCGAAATGGAGAGCAGAATGGGAACAAAAGCAGAAAAGAAGAAGAAGTCGCCGACCGAGGCAACGGTGGGCACGGCTTTTGAGAAGATCTCCTCGGGTGCCTCAACCACTCCGGCGGCGAAGATGAACAAGAGAGAAGCGGCAGCCAGCCGCCAATGGGTGCGGATGGAATCAGGACAGTGAAGGGCGCGCCAGATGCAGGCAAAGGTGGCCAGGAGAGCCCAGGAGGTCCACAGCAGATAGGAGATGGCGAATCCGTGACTTTGAAAAACCGTGTTTATCACGGCATGGGCACAGATAACCGCCGCGCTTATTGAAATAAGTGCATAGGACCCTCTAAACCGTGGATGCTTCAACCAGTTAACTCCCGGGGAGAATCGTGCCAAACCTTACTTGGGGGTGTTGACTTAGAGTACCAAAATCGGAATAGTTGGGGAAGTTATAACTCATTCTTTGAATCGATAGATTATTTAAGAGAGCCGACTTGATCTCTGAGTCCCGATCCCTGCCGTCTATAATCCTCCCGAACTCTCCTCGAGGAGACTGCAATGCATCGTATTGTCTCGTTTTTGTCCGTGGCCCTCATCCTCGCCGCCACTCCCGCCTTCGCCCAGACCGCGTCCTGCGCCGTTCCCGGCACCAACAACGATTTCCTCGGCATTCAGACCGTCCGTCTATGGCCCGGTCCGGCGCCGCAGGCCACGGGAACATCGTGCTACGACATCCCCGCGATCACCATCTTTCCGCCGCGCGAAGGTACCGCGAATGGCTCGGCCATCGTCATCTTTCCCGGTGGAAGCTACAGCATTCTCGCCGCCGACCTGGAAGGCCGCGAGGTGGCCGACTGGTTCACCGCGCGCGGCTTTACCGCCTTCATCGTGAGTTATCGTCTAAGCTCGCACGGCTACATCATGCCGGTTCCGTTGCTTGACGCGCGCCGCGCCATCCAGACCGTCCGCGTCCGCGCCGCCGACTATCACATTTCTCCGGACCGCATCGTCGTCATCGGCTTCTCGGCCGGCGGGCATCTGGCCGCGCTCGCCTCAACCGAACCTGTTCCCGGAGATGCCAATGCCGGCGACGCCGCCTCCCGTGTCTCCAGCCGTCCGGACTACGTCGTCCTCGGCTATCCCTGGCTCGGCGCCATCTCAGCCGACACCTCGCACCTGAACTACTGCAAAGAGTTCAACCTCATGGATAAGTGCGCCCAGCTCACCCAGGAATACTCACCCGAACTACACGTGACCAAAGACACGCCGCCCACCTTCATCTACCACACCTTCGATGACGAGACCGTCCCCGTCGAGCAGTCTCTCCGCTACTACGACGCGCTGGTCAAAGCCGGCATCCCGTCTGAACTGCACGTATTTGCCCATGGCTCTCACGGTTCCGGCCTGGGCAAGGGCGATCCGGCCCTCGACCAATGGCCTGCTCTGCTCGAAAGCTGGCTGCGCGCCAAGGGTTTGCTGACGCCAGTGAACGGAGCGGCTCAACATTAGGGCTCTCCAGCGAAAGCCTGCCGGCGTGTTATGATCCTTCGCTATGCAGCGCTTCCCCAGCGCTCGATCGCTATCACCTTAAAACCGCCGAACCACGCCAGATCCGTTTCTCGCTCCGGGAGGACCCTTGCAATGAAGATTTCGCTCAGGCTTGTCCCTTGCCTGGTGGCTGCCGCAGTTACCTTCACTCTCATCGCCGTTCCCGCGCAGGAGACCGCTTCTCCCAACCCACCCGCGGCCACGGCCGCTGCCCCCACTGAAGCACAGAAGGAGACGCCGAAAGAGGCTCCGATTCCACCCGAAAAGGCCGTTGCCACCCACCACGAACTCGATCTCGGCGGCAAGCCTCTCAAATACACCGCCACCGCCGGAACCCTCCTGATTCGCGACCAGGAAGACAAGCCCTACGGCAGCATGTTTTATGTGGCTTACACGCTCGATGGGGCTGACCCCGCATCGCGCCCCGTCAGCTTTCTCTACAACGGCGGCCCTGGCTCATCTACTTTGTGGCTCCATATGGGTTCTTTCGCGCCGGTCCGCGTGCTTACCGACAGCCCCAACCCCACAGCCGGCCCGCCCTTCAAACTCATTCCCAACCAGGACTCTCTCCTCGACAAAACCGACCTTGTTTTTGTCGATGCGCCGCTTACCGGCTACTCACGCGCAGTGGGCAAAGGCACCCCCAAGGATTTGACCGGCGTGGACCCGGACCTGCGCGCCTTCGATCGCTTCATCGAGCGTTACCTCAACGTCAACCAGCGCTGGAACTCGCCCAAATTTCTCATCGGCGAGTCCTACGGCACCACTCGTTCAGCCGCGCTTGCCGACCTGCTGGCCAGCAACGGCGTGCAACTGAACGGCGTGGTGCTTATCTCGTCGATCCTGAACTTCGGCATCGAATCGGGCGGCTACGATTTGGCCTTTGTGGGCAACCTGCCCAGTTATGCAGCTGCGGCTTGGTACTTCGACAAAATCCCCAACAAGCCGGCCAAACTGGCCGACTGGGTACAGCAGGCGCGCGAGTTCGCCGCGGGCCCTTACGCCCATGCTCTGTTCGAAGGCGATAACCTGCCCGCAGGCGAACTCGACGACGTGGCCAAGCAGGTGAGCCATTTTACCGGGCTCAGCGTGGACTACGTGAAGGAGTGCAACCTCCGCATCGCTCCCTCCCGCTTCCGCAAGGAGGTGCTGCGCGAAGACCGCAAGACCCTCGGCCGCTACGACATGCGGTTTGAAGGTACCGATCTGGATGCGGCCGGCGAAAATCCTGGCTTCGACGCCTCAGACACCGGGATTACCGGCGCCTTTGTGGGAGCCTTGCACGACTATCTGCTGCGCGAACTCAAGTACGAGAGTACCGACGAATATCGTCCCACTGCCTATGACATCGTGGAATGGGATTGGAAGCACCGGCCCGTCGGCAGGGCTCCCGGCCCTCCCGGACGCGGGGGTGAGCAACAGATTCCCAACGTCGCCGCCGACCTTGCCGATGCAATCCGCAAGAATCCGCACCTGCACGTTTTCTCAGCCAATGGCTACTTCGACCTTGCCACTCCATTCTTCCTCACCGAGTACGACATCGCGCACATGAACCTCGACCCACCCCTGCGCGGCAATATCGAGTTCGGTTACTATCCGTCGGGCCACATGATTTATTTGAACGTCGATGCGCTGCACCAGTTGAAAGCCGACCTGGCGGAGTTCATCACCAAGGTGCAGTAGGCGGCGCCGGCGTGGACGCAGACGCTCTCATGATGCTCCGCTCAAACACGGAACCGAGGGCGCAAAACCGGCACTGAAAAGCTGAAAGCTGACGGAGGAAAGCTGAGAACTGGCCGAAGGCCAAAAATTAAGAAGCGGGCGTCCGGTTCGGGAGTGGAAGGTCTTCCGTGAACCGGCAGCCCGCTGGACCCTGGACCGGGTCTAGGTGGTATCTTTAGTTTAGGCTTGTTTTGGGTAAAAGCAAGTCCTATTTTGGTCTATTTTCCCGCCTCGTGACAACAGTCACAGCCCGCGGTACAAAGCCGCCGTGGCGCGTTGACTAAGACCTTTCGCGCCTGATACAAAAAGGTGTTCACCCGTTTCATCCTGTTGATCTGAACACCGGAGCGAAACCCCTAAAGCCATGCACGATATCTTGATCCAAGTCGGGGCCCTTCTGGTCGGAGCCATACCCACGGCTGCGCTCTTTATCGTGCTGGTGGTGGCCTACCAGTTTCTGATCCAGGGACCGCTGACAGCAACCCTCAAAAAGCGCCACGCGCTCACCGAGGGAGCCATTGAAGAAGCGCGCAAGGCGATCGAACTGGCTGAGAAGCGCACCGCCGACTATGCCGAGAAGCTCCGCCAGGCCCGCGCCGATGCCTACAAGATTCGCGAGCAGCGCATCCGCCAATGGAATGCCGAGCGTGAAACCGCCCTCGAATTGGCCCGTAAGGCAGCATCAGGCCGCGTAAGCATCGCCCGCTCTGAAATTGACTCAGAAGCCACGGCTGCGCGCGCCACAATTGAGGCTTCGGCTGCCGATCTCGCCGGTCAAGCCGTTCGCGCCGTTCTGCCTGCCGCTGCCGGAGGATCCAGGTGAAAGATTTCGCCCGGCTACCCCGCCGCCGTTCCTCGATTCTGCCGCTGTTCCTTTTGGCTGCGCTGGTCCTGGCCGTATGCGCCACGCCCCATGGTCTGCTTGCCCAGGAATCCGTTCCGGCCGCGTCGTCCGCACCTGCCCAGACTGAATCGACTGCTGCCGGCGGCGAGCAAACGGAGTCCGCTGCAAACGACGAGCAGAAGGAACTCAACATCTTCCGCCACGCCCCCATCGTTGCTTCGATCGGCAGAAAACTGGGGTTGAGCGTCGAAACCACGGCCAAGATCTTCGAGGCTCTCAATTTCCTCATCATCCTCCTGGCCATCGTCATTCCGCTGGCCAAGTTTCTGCCGCGCCTCCTCCGCAACCGCCGCGAGACTCTGAGCCAGAACCTACGCACCGCCCGCGAAACCACTGAAGACGCCAGGGCACGCCTGAACGCAGTTGAGGCCAAACTGGCCGGACTCGACCAGGAAATTGCCAGATTCCGCGCCCAGGTTGAGCAGGACAGCCTCGAAGACGAGAAGCGGATCAAGGCATCGCTTGCCGAAGAGAGCGCTCGCATCGTGACAGCGGCCGAGCAGGAGATTGCGGCAGCCGCAGCGCAGGCTCGCCGCGGACTGCGCACCTTCGCCGCCGATCTGGCCATCGCGCATGCCGAAAAGCAACTGGTTCTTACTCCTGAAACCGATCGCGCCCTCATCGGCGAATTCATCAGAGAGGTTTCAGCAAGCGGCCCCGGCAAAGGAGGAAAGAACTAGATGCCCGCCTTTGTTCCCCGCTATGCCACGGCCTTTCTTGAAGTAGTAACCGCAGCCAAGCTCGACACCGCGGCCATCGACCGCCAGCTCAGCGATTTTCTGGCCACGTGGGATGGCAGCACCGAGCTGCGCACCTTTTTGGTGAATCCGGCCATTCCCGCCGAGCAGAAGGTTGCCATTCTCGACAAGCTGAATGCAAAGCTCGGGCTCCAGAAAGTGTTGCGCAATCTCATCGCCGTGCTCATCAACAACGACCGGATCGGTCATGTGGCAGAGGTTGCGACCTCGTACCGGCGGTTGCTCCAGGAGCAGCAGGGCATCAAGCCGGCAGAGATTTCGACCGCGCGCGAACTGAGCCCCAATGAACGCGCTGAACTGGTTGCAGAGGTAGCGAAGCTCGCCGGCGGCAAAATAGACGCGACCTTCAAACTCGATCCCGCGATGATCGGCGGCGCCGTGGTTCGCATCGGGTCAACGGTGTATGACGGCAGCGTGAAGGGGCGGCTGGAGAGATTGAAAGAAGTGCTGACGGCCGGCTGAAAAGAGAGAAGAGAAAAGAGAGAAGAGAAAAGAGAACAGCACTAAGGGGGTCGGTAAGGGTGGATCTTGATGACGCAATCGTTTCGAGACCTTGTAATGTGGCAACGCTCGATGCAGTTAACAATCGCCGTTTATCGCCTGACGAAGGATTTTCCACGCGATGAGCTCTATGGACTCACCAGCCAAATCAGGCGCGCGGCTGTTTCGATGCCGAGCAACATCGCAGAAGGGCATGGGCGATTGAATACTGGTGAATTCAAGGAGTTCTTAGGGATCGCGCGAGGCTCAAACGCCGAACTACAAACGCACTTGGAGATTGCTAGAGCATTAGAAATGGGAGACCCTAAACTGCTCAATGAAGCTGAGGGATTATCTCGGGAAGTTGGAAGAATGATCTATGCTACCGTGCAATCGCTGAAAAAACGAGCGGTAACCACCTGATCTCTGATCTCTTCTCTCCGATCTCTAGAAGGAAAGTACATGGCTCAAATCAAAGCAGACGAAATCACAGAACTACTTCGCGAGCAGATTGCGAATTACGACTCCAAGGTCCAGGTTGACGAGGTGGGCACCATCACGTCGCTCGGCGACGGCATCGCCCGCCTGCACGGCCTCGACAAGGTAATGGCCGGCGAGCTGCTGAGCTTCCCGCACGGGATTGCCGGTCTCGCTCTTTCGCTCGAAGAGGATCAGGTTGGGAGCGTGGTTCTCGGTGACTACACCGAGCTCAAGGAAAGCGAAGAGGTCAAGCGCACCGGAAAGATTCTCTCGGTCCCGGTAGGCGACGCCATGATCGGCCGCGTGGTGAACTCACTGGGCATGCCCATTGACGACAAGGGACCCATCGCCACCACGACGACGCTTCCCGTCGAGCGCCTCGCGCCAGGCATTATCGACCGCCAGGGCGTGCGCGAGCCCATGGCCACCGGCCTGAAAGCCATCGACGCCATGATCCCCATCGGCCGCGGCCAGCGTGAGCTCATCATCGGCGACCGCCAGACCGGCAAGACCGCCGTTCTGCTCGACACCATCATCAACAACGCCAAGAACGACCTTATCTGCATCTACTGCGCCATCGGCCAGAAGCGCTCCTCGATCGCGCAGGTGGTTCAGACGCTCACTGAAGCCGGCGCCATGGGCCACACCATCGTGGTGGCCGCATCTGCCTCCGAGCCGGCGCCCATGCTTTTCCTGGCGCCCTACGCCGCCTGCGCCATGGGCGAGTACTTCCGCGACAATGGCAAGCACGCGCTGGTGATGTACGACGACCTCTCCAAGCACGCCATGGCCTACCGCGAGATCTCGCTGCTGCTGCGCCGCCCGCCGGGCCGCGAAGCTTATCCCGGCGACGTATTCTATCTCCACTCGCGCCTGCTCGAGCGCGCCTCAAAGCTCAGCGACAAGCGTGGCGGCGGATCGCTGACCGCACTGCCTGTGATCGAGACGCAGGCCGGCGACGTCTCGGCCTACATTCCCACCAACGTCATTTCCATTACCGACGGTCAGATCTTCCTCGAGACCGACCTCTTCAACTCAGGCGTGCGGCCGGCCGTGAACGTGGGACTCTCGGTTTCGCGCGTCGGCTTTTCGGCAGCCATCAAGGCGGTCAAACAGGTGGGTTCCACGCTCAAGCTCGACCTGGCGCAGTACCGCGAGCTGGCGGCCTTTGCGCAATTCGGCTCCGATCTCGACCCGCTCACGCAGAAGCAGCTCAACCGCGGCCAGCGCCTGACCGAACTGCTCAAGCAGCCGCAATTCCAGCCGCTCACATGGCAGCAACAGATGGTGGTGCTTTTCGCCGGCACGCAGGGCTACCTCGACGATCTGCAGGTCTCCGATATTCGCGCCTTTGAAGATGGGCTGTACAAGTATTTCGAGAGCGCGCAGACGGCTTTGCTCGAAGACCTGACAAAGAAAAAGCAGTTGGACGACGACCTTCGCAACCGCCTGCACGCGGCGTTGAAAGAATATTCGGCGAACTTCAAGGCGGAACTGGAAACAGCGGCTGCGAAGTAGCCGCGGTGAACAGTGGGCGGTGAACAGTGAACAGTGAACAGTGGACGGAGTCAGATCGCGGCATTCGGCGCGCACACTGTGAGCAGACCTAAGACGAACGATTTATTGCAGGGCGGACGATCAGGAACTGACCACTGTTCACTGTTCACTGTCCACTGAGATTGAAATGGCAAACGTACTCGACTTACGGCGGCGAATCAGAAGCGTGAAAAACACGCGGCAGATCACCAAGGCCATGAAGATGGTCTCGGCGGCCAAGCTGCGCCGCGCCCAGGAGCGCGCGCTCTCGGCCCGCCCCTACGCCAAAATGATTACCAGCGTGCTCGAGTCGCTCACCCGCCGCGTCGATCTCTACGACGAGAAGACCGGCAACCTGTGCCACCCGCTCTTCCTCACCCGGCCTGAGAAGCGCGTTCTTCTCGTTGTGGTTTCTGGCGACAAGGGCTTTGCCGGCGCCTTCAACGCCAACATCCTCAAAATCGCCTATCAGTTCATCAACGGCAATCCCGACAAGGAAATCGATATCGAGGCCGTGGGCCGCAAGGGCCGCGACCAGATGCGCCGTCGATTTCCGACGGCCGTCTACAGCGAGCAGACTGACGAAAATGGCCAGACGCGCACAGTGCGCGGGGCGCGCCAGGACAAGGTCGAAATCAGCGGCGATTACCCCGGCATCCTGCTCAAACTCGATACTGCGCGGGTTGAGGAAATGGCGCACAGCATCATCGCACGCTACGTGCGCGAAGAGATTGACGCGGCGTACATCGTCTACAACGAGTTCAAGTCGGTGATTGCACAACGCCTAGTGGTTGAAAAGCTGCTGCCGCTCATCAAAATCGGCGCGCCGCAGATTACCAGTGCCGAGGAGCCCACTGCTGAAGAAAAGGAGCGCGCCGCCGAAGTAGCACTCTCGGCGGGCATTGAGATCGAAGCGGCCGATACGTTCGAAGGCGAGGAAGAGGCCAAGAAGTTCGGTACCGCCAACGTTGACTACATCTACGAGCAACCGGCCGAGGAACTCTTCGCCGGACTGCTTCCGCAGTACATCTTCGCCATGCTTTATCACTCCATGACGGAATCGGTGGCCGCCGAGCACGCGGCCCGCATGACTGCGATGGATTCGGCAACCAACAACGCCTCGGAGATGATCGACTCGCTCACGCTGCACATGAACCGCGTGCGCCAGGCGGCCATCACCAAGGAGATTATCGAGATTGTTTCAGGCGCCGCGGCGCTGTAAGAAGCAGCTTCTAGCCTCTAGCTCTTCGTGCCAAGTCACAACTTTGAAGCAGAGAGCGGAGTCGGGGTTGAGAAGGAAAAAGCTAGGAGCTAGAAGCTAGGAGCTGTAAGAAAAATGGCAGAAAACATCGGTAAAGTAATTCAGATCTCCGGCCCGGCCGTAGATGTTCAGTTTGAAGAAGCAACCATGCCGCCCATCTATGAGGCGCTGCGCGTGGTCAGCGACGGCTTCACCGTCCCCACGCCCATCAACGTGATCCTCGAGGTGCAGCAGCACCTGGGCGAGGGCCGCGTGCGCACGGTTGCCATGGAAGCCACCGACGGCATGGTCCGCGGCATGAAGGCCATCGACCTTGGCGGACCCATCCGCGTACCCGTGGGCAAAGAGACGCTGGGCCGCGTGATTAACGTGATCGGCGAACCGGTGGACGAGCTCGGCCCGGTCGGCGAGACCCAGCGCATGCCCATCCACCGCCCCGCGCCGCTCTTCGACGAGCAGTCGACGAGCGAGGAGATGTTCGAGACCGGCATCAAGGTGATCGACCTCATTCAGCCCTTCCTGAAAGGCGGCAAGATCGGCCTCTTCGGCGGCGCCGGCGTGGGCAAGACCGTCGTCATCATGGAACTCATCAACAACGTCGCCAAGAACCACGGCGGCTACTCCGTTTTTGGCGGCGTGGGCGAGCGCACCCGCGAGGGCAACGACCTGTGGACCGAAATGACCGAGTCCGGCGTCATCAAGCCCGGCAAGTGGCAGGAATCGAAGTGCGCCCTGGTTTACGGTCAGATGACCGAGCCGCCCGGCGCCCGCCTGCGCGTGGCCCTCACCGCGCTCACCGTCGCCGAGTACTTCCGCGACGTTGAAGGCTCTGACACGCTGCTCTTCATTGACAACATCTTCCGCTTCACGCAGGCCGGCTCTGAGGTGTCGACGCTGCTGGGCCGCATGCCTTCGGCGGTGGGCTACCAGCCCAACCTGGCTACCGAAATGGGCGAGTTGCAGGAGCGCATCACCTCGACCAGCAAGGGCTCGGTCACATCTGTGCAGGCCGTCTACGTGCCCGCCGACGACCTTACCGATCCCGCGCCGGCCACCACCTTCGCCCACCTCGACGCTACCACCGTGTTGAGCCGCCCGCTCTCTGAGCTCGGCATCTACCCGGCCGTCGATCCGCTGGCTTCAACCTCGCGCATCCTTACTGCGCGCGTGGTGGGCCAGGATCACTACGACGTGGCGCAAGGCGTGAAGCGAATCCTCCAGCGCTACAAGGATTTGCAGGACATCATCGCCATTCTGGGCATCGACGAGCTCTCCGAGGACGATAAACTAACCGTGGCTCGCGCACGCAAAGTGCAGAAGTTCCTGTCGCAGCCCTTCCATGTGGCCGAGCAGTTCACCGGCATTCCCGGCAAGTACGTCAAAATCGCCGACACCGTGCGCGCGTTCAAGGAGATCATCGAGGGCAAGCACGACGATGTGCCCGAACAGGCTTTCTACATGCAGGGTGGCATTGAGGACGTGCTCGCAAAGTCCGAGCAGATGAAGGCAACGGCGTAAGAACAGGGATCAGGGTTCAGGATCAGAAAAGCGCTTGGCGCAGGGTTGGTTTTTGACTGACCCCTGATCTCTGATCCCTGACCCCCAAAAATCCCGAAGGGATTTTCCATGGCAGAACCAACATCCGATCAACTCCGCGTCCGCCTCGTGACCCCCGAGCGTACCCTCTTTGAGGGCAGCGCTACGGCGGTTGAGCTGCCGTCGAAGTCGGGCAGCTTTGAAGTGCTCTACGGGCACGCTCCGCTCATGGCCGAGCTGGGCGCGGGCGATGTCCGCATCCACACCGGCGCAGGCATCGAGTCGGCGAGCCCCGAGACCACCCGCTACAACGTGAGCTGGGGATTCGTCGAAGTGCTGCCCGACCGCGTCACCATCCTCGCCAGCGACGCTCTCAAGCCCGAGGAGATCGACAAGTCGCGTGCCCAGCAGCAGCTCGACCGCGGCAACAAACTGTGGAGTGAAGCCGGCGAAAGCGAACCGGCCTACAACGAAGCCCTCCGCGTCATCAGCGAAGCCGAAGCCAAGCTGGCCTCGGCGGCGGAAAAATAACGTCCCGCCTAACGACACCAACGCATCACCCAACGCCCTGTTCAAATGATCTGGGCGTTTTAAACTCACTCCGCCGAGCAGCTCTGCGGCCTGCGGATCTAATTCTTTTCCTTCGTCAGAGCCAGCGGCAGCGCGTTGCCCATCTGCGTAAATGTGCCCTCCATCGAGCCAAGGTCCTTGGCAAGCTTCCCCTCGTAAGTCACCCCAATACCGCTAATTTCAATCGTGAGCGCAGCGCCGTTGCGCTTCACGCTGGTGGCGTTGATCCAGACCGGGCTTTGATCGGGGCTTTGCATCTCGGCAGTCAGGCCGTCTTGCGTGTTTACGATTTTGATAAGGATGTGAAGTGTTGTTCCGCCCGCGTCAAGCGTGCCCGACCAAGTTCCATCGACATCGCTGGGAACCGCAGGCTTTGCCGCCTGAGCCGCTGGTTTCAGTGCCGGGGTGCGTTTGAGGTCCAGTTCGAGGGGCTGGCCCTGCGACCATGTGCCGTCGATCTCCGACCCGTCCTTGTTGACGGCGCCTTCATACGTCCCGTGAACGGTGTCGACCGTCAGACTCAGCTTTGAGTCCTTGAGCGTAATGGTAGTCACAGGAATGCCGTTCACCCCCTGATCCACGCTGTCGAGCGTGGCCGACAACGTGCCGTCGGTGGCCGCGTGAATGTGAAACACCAAGCGCAACGAAACTCCGCCCGCGCTCAGTGTTCCCTGCCAGTCGCCGGCAAGCTGGGTTTGGGCGCTGCACACGGGAACAAGCGCGAATAATACGATGGCGAGGAAAGCCACGTGGCGAATTTTGATTGCATTCATAGTGGTTGCCTTTCGCGATGCAGTGTACCCACAAACCGGGCCACGCTCTGTGACCACGTTCACGGGCTGAGGTTCGTTCCTTCTTCGCCCCGCCTGTGATAGCATCGGCTCTTCGCACTTGAGGAAAGGCAAACTTTGCACGTGAACCGCACCTGTTCACTCTTCGCCGCCGCCATTTTTCTCGCCGCCTTTCTGCTCTTTCTGGTTGAGCCGATGGCCGCCAAACAATTGCTGCCATACCTCGGCGGCTCGGCCGCGGTATGGATCACCTGTCTGGTCTTCTTTCAAACCGCCTTGCTTGTCGCCTACTCCTACGCGCATTGGCTCAGCCGGAGGTCGCATTGGCTGCTCCATCTCGGCCTTCTCGTCGCGGCGTTGGCACTCGCTGCTTATTGGGCATTCGGCGGTTTCGATCTCTCCAGCGGCCCCGCGCACCCCATCGCCACCATCTTTTTTGCGCTCACCCTCTGGATCGGCCTTCCCTTCCTCGCACTCGGCGCCACCAGTCCGCTCTTGCAGGTCTGGTGGTCGCAGATTGAAGGCCATGGCATTCCCTACCGGCTTTTTGCGCTCTCCAATCTCGCTTCACTGCTCGCGCTTGCCGCTTACCCCACGCTCATCGAGCCTAACCTCACTCTCAGTACCCAGCGCATTGCCTGGCTCGGCGGCTTCGTGCTCTTCGCCATCCTCTCAGCCGCAATCGCGCGCCGCACGCGCGCCGCCGCCGTGAGCACCTCTACGCCCGCCGATTCCGCGCCGCCCGCACCTGCAGCACTTCGTCGCAACAAGCTGCTCTGGCTGTTATTGCCCATGGGCGCGTCGATGCAGTTGAGCGCGGTCACCAGCTACATCACCGCCAACATCGCGCCCATTCCGCTGCTCTGGATACTTCCTCTCGGCGTCTACCTCATCAGCATAATCCTCGCCTTCGAGTTTCCCCGCCTCTTGCCCCGCGGCATCATCACTCGATTCCTTGTCGTCATGCTGGCCGGCCTCGCCTACATGCTTGCGCAGGTCGATGTCTCTGTCCCCATTCGCATTGGTGTCACCTTCTTTCTCGCAGAGCTCTTTTTCGCCTGCCTCTTCTGCCACGTCGAGGCCTATGCGTTGCGGCCGCAGCGCGCTTCTAAATTGACGGTTTTCTATCTTCTCTTCGCCGCCGGCGGCGCGCTTGGTTCGTTCATCGTCGGCATCGCCTTCCCGCTCCTCTTTTCGTTCAATTACGACCTCGCTATCACGTTCCTCATCACCGCTTTGCTCGCTCTTGCAGCCACGTGGCAAAGCGGCTGGCAGCAGAGGCTGCTCTGGTCGGCGGCCACCGCTTCCATGCTGATGCTCTGCATCTGGCTCAATGTCGCCTACCAGCGCGGGACCACCGTGGCCGTGCGCAACTTCTACGGGGCACTGCGGGTCAAGCAGAACTTCGGCTTCCCCGGCGCGGTGTTGCGCACGCTCACCAACGGCTCCATCCAGCACGGCACGCAGATATTCGGCACCGATGCGCAACGCAAAACGCCCACTACCTACTACGCTGAAGATTCAGGCGTGGGTCTCGCTCTCCGCTTCTGCTGCCCGGGCCTTAACGGATCTGCCCAGCCGCGCAACATCGGCGTCGTCGGCCTGGGTGCGGGAACCATCGCCGCCTACGGCCAGCCGGGTGACCGCATCCGCTTCTACGAGATCAACCCCGCGGTCGTCCCCATTGCGCGCAACGTCTTCACCTACATCCGCGAATCGGGTGCACCGGTTTCCATTGTCGAGGGCGACGCGCGCACTTCCCTGGCCGGAGAACCCCGGCAAAACTTCAACGTTCTGGTTGTCGACGCATTCACAGGCGACGCGATTCCCCTCCATCTGCTCACCGCGCAGGCGCTCGCGCTCTACCGCCGTCATCTCGCGCCCGGAGGCATTCTCGCCTTCCACATCTCCAACCAGCACGTCGATCTGGAGCCCGCCATCGCCCTGCTCGCGCAATCTGCCGGCATGCAGTCAGTCCGAGTCTCGAGCCTGGCCAACGACAGCCGAGGCGAGTTCAGCGCTTATTGGGTTCTGGTCACCAACAACTCTGCTTTTCTCGGCCAGCCCGTGGTCGCAGCAGCAGCCAAACCGCCCATCTTCAAGCCCGGCCTGCGCCTCTGGACCGACGACTACTCCAGCCTGTTGCCGCTGCTGCGGTGGTGATGCGGGCTGCGCGCCTGTAGCATCGGTCTCCTGGCGGCAGTTGCAGCGCTGCGCGGCTCGATGTACCTTGGTGAACGGACAGCGGAACCAACGAATTACGCTTCCAACTGTGCGAACGGAGGCACTCATGCAGCCCGAACGATCCGTCTACTGGATTCACTCCTCACGATATTTCTTGTTGGCTGCACTTCTGGCCGTCGCCGTCTATCCACGTTCTGCCCGCGCAGAAAACAAGGTCATCACGGACGCGGACAAAGGAAGCGAAGTCCATCTGAAGATTGGCGACACTCTCGAAGTCCGCCTGAAATCGAATCCCTCTACCGGCTACATGTGGTATCTCCGTAAGGAATCGACGCCGCTATTGAAGCTGGATCACCAGTCGAGCGCCGGAACTGCGGATTCAGTTCCGGGTCGGCCCGTCGTGCAGGTGTTCACGTTTGATCCTCTCCGCGCTGGCGATGGAACTCTCCTGCTGCACTATGTCCGCTCCTGGGAAAAGCCCGACCCGAACGAAGAGCGATTCACTGTGCACGTCGTGATCGAGTGAGGCCTGCCGGAGTTTCCGGCCCGTGCCTGTGGACCGGCGATTACTCAAGCCTGTTGCCGCTGCTGCGGCGGCAGGGCGACGAAGAACGATCAACGAAACACGCTGTGATTGGGTTAGGTCCGGAAAGGGTTACTGGCGCCGACGTCCGTTACTATCAAATCGCCGCGAGTACTTCCTGATCAGCGGCATGAAAACGCCGAATACTGCTCTTTGGAGAGGATGCTGCGCAGCGAATTGGTGCCTCCGCAGCTTTGTCTTCCAGTCATCCGCAACGTCTTCACGTTCGCGAAACTCCGGACGCACGGTTTTGTGAATATGATGACCAATCTCGTGAAAAAGAACGTCGCCCAGGAGCATTTCGCGAAAGAAGCCCAGCTTCAGCCAAATTCCACTTTCCCAGTTCCTGAGAGTGTTATCGACATAGATTTTGATCCACGCCGGACGGCCTTTCCATTTCTGGTAGTAGAGCCCAAGCGCCTCGGCAGCTCTCACCTTGCGCTTTCTGCTCTTGGTCACACTCCGGCGCAGCTTGCGCGGCAGCCCCGCAGTATTCGTAAGCACAATCTCGCTCAACCCGTTCAGGTACTTCAGCGGTATAGGGTCAAGCATCTTCTCAATCTTGGCGGCAACGTCAAATGGCGGCAAATAGCCTGCCGTGAAATCGGTCACAACCTTGGGGCGGCCGAGTGAAGCGGGAGGCGCTTCATTCTTCGTTGTTTGAGCGTCCGGCTTCATTGCGGGGTTATTCGTGACTGCAATTCTACGCTGATCCCTGATCCCCGATTCCTGATCCCTTGCGTCAGTCACGTCCCGCCCGATAAAGTGTCTCCGTTAAGGTCTGTGCGGATAAACGCCGTCCGCCGGCTGGCCTCCGTCACTCCATCCAGCAATTTTCAAAGGACCCTTCTATGTCTTCCGTGCCCGTTTCCGCCGCTCTAAACCCAGCCGCAAATGTCGACATCGACTCCACGCTGCGGGAAAACCGCGTCTTTCCGCCGCCTGCGGAGTTCGCTCGAGCGGCGCACATCAAGAGCCTGGAACAGTACGAGGCCATGTACCAGGAGTCGATCGAGGATCCCGAAAAATTCTGGGCCGGGGTTGCGAGCGAGCTTCACTGGTTCAAAAAGTGGGATAAGGTGCTCGACTGGGATCTTCCCTGGGCCAGGTGGTTCGCGGGCGGCAAAACCAACCTCTGCTACAACTGTGTCGACCGGCATGCGCTGGGCGCCCGCGCACAAAAGACGGCCATCATCTGGGAAGGCGAGCCGGGCGAAATTCGCCGCCTGACCTACGCCGAGTTGCACGTTGAGGTGCAGAAGTTCGCCAACGCGCTCAAGTCTCTCGGCATCCAGAAGGGCGACCGCGTGGCCGTGTACATGGGCATGACGCCCGAGCTGGCCATCGCGCTGCTGGCCTGCGCGCGCATCGGCGCTGTTCACAATGTCATCTTCGGCGGATTCGCGGCTACAGCCATCGCCGACCGCGTTAACGACTCCGGCTGCATCGCCATTCTGACGCAGGACACCAGCTACCGGCGCGGCAACGAAGTCAAGCTCAAGGCAACGGTGGATGAAGCCATGCACGCCTGCCACACCGTAAAGCACGTTGTGGTGTACAAGCGCACCGGCTCCCCGGTGAAGATGGTGGAGGGCCGCGACCATTGGTGGCACGATCTGATGGCCACGGCTGCGCCCGAATGCCCCGCGGCAGAGCAGGACTCGGAGGATCCGCTCTACATCCTCTACACCTCAGGCTCGACGGGAAAGCCGAAAGGCCTGCTGCATACTACCGGCGGCTACGCGGCGCAAACCTACCTCACCACCAAATATGTCTTCGACCTGCGCGACGAGGACATTTTCTGGTGCACGGCCGACATCGGCTGGGTCACCGGCCACTCTTATGTGGTGTATGGGCCGCTGCAGAACGGCGCGACCGTGCTGATGTACGAGGGCGCGCCCAACTGGCCCGACTTTTCGCGCTTCTGGAAGATTGTCGACGACCACAAGGTGACCGTTTTCTACACCGCGCCCACCGCGATCCGCGCCTTCATCAAGTGGGGCGACGAGCACGTCGATAAGCACGATCTCAGCTCGCTTCGACTGCTTGGAACCGTTGGCGAGCCCATCAACCCCGAGGCGTGGATGTGGTACCGCGAGAAGATCGGCCACAACCGCTGCCCCATCGTCGATACGTGGTGGCAGACTGAGACCGGCGCCATCCTCATCGCGCCAATTCCCGGCGCTGTGCCCACCAAGCCCGGCTCAGCCACGCGGCCCTTCTTCGGCATCCAGCCCGAAGTGGTTACGCGGCCCGATGCCAATGGCCACTATGAGCCTGTTCCGGCCGGCCACGGCGGCCTGCTGGTGCTCAAGCGGCCCTGGCCCTCGATGGCGCGCACCGTCTACGGTGATCCCGAGAGGTTCAAGAAAACTTATTGGAGCGATGTGCCCGGCTGTTACTTTACCGGCGACGGCGCACGCAAAGACGCCGACGGCTACTTCTGGCTAATGGGACGCGTCGACGACGTGATCAACGTGAGCGGCCACCGGCTGGGAACGATGGAAGTGGAGTCGGCGCTGGTGGCGCATCCCAAGGTCGCCGAAGCCGCGGTCGTCGGCCGGCCGGACGATCTCAAGGGTCAGGCGATCTCAGCGTTTGTGACGCTCGAAAGCGGCAATCAGCCAAGCGACGCACTCAAAGACGAGTTGCGCAAGTGGGTTGCGAAAGAGATCGGCGCGTTGGCGCGGCCCGACGATATCCGCTTTACCGAAGCACTGCCCAAGACGCGGAGCGGCAAAATCATGCGCCGCCTGCTGCGCGAGCTGGCCACGCACGGCGAGGTGAAGGGCGACGTAACCACGCTCGAAGACTTCACCGTGATCGCCAAGCTGCGCGAAGCGGAAGAAGGCTGAGACGTTCAAAGGCGCCTGTTGCACAAATCGTTAACATGCGAAGGCTTCACGGAAACGTGAATTTGCGCCAAAACGCGAAAAAGGGTCGAAAACTGCACCAATTCAGGTGAAAAACAGCCCTGTTTTGGACCCTTTTGTAACAGATTTCGCGTTGTTACATTTTGTAAGTAATTGATTTATCGATATGTTGCGAGTTGGTTACCCTATTGCCTTTCGAGTAACCCCGGGGAGGGGGGGGTGGGGGGGTTATATTTCTAGTAATCTTTCTCGGCTTTCAGATCGAAAATGCGGGCGCGGTTCAGTGACCTAAGGAACGAGGTTTGAGGGTCCGCCGATCTCCGCATAAAACCATTATGCGCGGAAAGCCGGAAATGACATGCAAGGCGGCGAGATAGCAAGTTGGCGTCGCGTGAGCGATTTTAGGGTTGCCGAAGCAACGTCAGGGTAGTTGGTTATCGGCCCGGCTAAAGCCGTGCCCTTGTTACTAAACGGCATTGAGAGGAGTTGACCGTGATTCCGGTGATGCTGGGTTCGGGGGTTCCGTTGTTGCCGGAAGGAAGCCGCGTGAGGCTTGAGCTGAAGGAGAGCAAGGCGCTGCTGAGCGGGATTCTGATGATCAGTTACTCGGTCGTTGTGGTCCCTTCCAGCGGCTGACTTGCTGCATTCGGCGTACAATCACTTTCACGGAGGACAAACGATGGCTGCGACCGGCGCTCTCATCTCCGTCGAAGATTATCTGCGGACCGTGACCGATCCCGACTGCGAGTTCGTCCGCGGCATCCTGGAGGAACGGCCAGTGGGCGAGTACGATCATTCGACTTGGCAGACGATTCTGGCGGAGTTTTTCAACGCCCGGGGAGTCGAACTGGGCGTCAAAGCGCGTACCGAGTTGCGTGTCCAGGTTGCCCCGGAAAACTTCCGCGTTCCTGACGTGACCTTGCTAAGCCGCGCTGCTCCGCGGGAGCAAATCATTACTCATCCTCCAGTGGCAGTGTTCGAGATTCTCTCGCCTGAGGATTCAATGACTCGAATGCTTGAGAAGCTCGCCGACTACGAGCGCATGGGAATTGCCGCCATCTGGCTCATCGAGCCTGCCAAGCTGCTTTATTACCGTTACCTGCGCGGCCAGCTCACACCCGGTTCAGTTCTTGAACTTCCCGGCAGTTCGTTTAGCGTTCAGTTCGCCGAGATTGCGGCGCTTGCAGACTGACTTTTGCCGCGCACGGCATAGAGGTACCACGCCAGCCAGGCGGGCGCGGTCCACAGGTAAAACGGCGAGGGCAGGTCGATGGCCGCTACCACGCCGACCAGACCTCCGGCCACGACCAGCGCCAGCAGCACCCAGGCGATCACGTCTTTGCCGGCCGCATACATGCCGGCGAGAATGGCCGGAAACAACACTGCCTGGTCGGTGAAAAAGCTGTACGGAGTGCATACTGCGCCAACCAGCAGCACGAGCAATCCCTCGCGGCCCCATTGCCAGCGGTTGCGCCGCGTGGCGTAGTACCAGACCGCCCACGCGCAGGCCAGGGCTTCGGGCACGAACTCGATCCAGTGTGCGGCGGGGTTGACGGCAAAGCGCAGGGCCACCGCGAGGGTTGGAATAAACACGTCGAGCACGCGGGTGGAACGCATCATTTCGAAGTACTGGCGCCAGGCCTCGGGATCCATCAGGAGGGTGAGAGCGCAGCTCGTGGCCAGGGCCACCACAAATCCGCCGATGACGGCAAAGCTGCGCCGCTTGACGGACCACAGCACCAGCACCACCGCACAGGGCAAAAACAGATGCGGCTTGAGCGCGCAGCCGAGCATGGCAGCGCCCGCCAGCCAGGGCCGGGTCTGGTGCAGCCACAAGAACAGCGCTATGCCCAGCAGAAAGAAGATGCCGAGTTGCCCGGCCATCAAACACGCCAGCACCGGCGGAAACCCAAAGACAAAAACATGCAGCCGGCTGTCGGGCCGCCCGTGCACCATCCACAGCACCCACATAGCCAGGCCAGCGCAGGCCAGCAGCGATGCCAGCCAGAGCAACAGGCCGGCTTTGGCGCCCATGTATCCAAGTGGCAGCGCAAACTCAAAGGCGACCGGCGGGCTGAAGGTTACCTTGGGTGAATCTTCTTCAAGCCCGCGCGATTTTTCGAGCCGGTAGATGGCGTCGATGTCGTAGGGATTGGCGTGGTGGGCGAGCTGCTGCTCGGCCGCCCAGTACTGGATGTAGTCGCGCCCGCAAGCGTTCTTGTCGTCAATGGTGAGGGCGTAGACGCCGAGCACGAAGCAGGCACCCGCGGCAACGATTGCCGCCGCGGCAAGCCTCCGGGCGGGGGTTGTTCTCGCCGGGGCTCTCACGT
>Ga0335074_10002287_pt1 | contig 26087 bp, 28 predicted proteins | sample Lox_Sample_23_FD_206715 | JGI IMG/M metagenome (GOLD analysis project Ga0335074, IMG submission 206715) | Soil microbial communities from Loxahatchee National Wildlife Refuge, Florida, United States - Lox_Sample_2.3 | ecosystem: Environmental > Terrestrial > Soil > Wetlands | place: USA...
GCGCTGCCGCGGGAGGACCCATGGCCTACGAACTCTATTATTGGCCGGAGATCCAGGGCCGCGGCGAATTCGTCCGCCTGGCGCTCGAAGAGGCCGGCGCCGAATACGTCGACGTCGCGCGCCGGCGCGGCGGCGTCGCGGCGATGCAGCGGCTGATGGATGGCGCCGCCGCGCCGCATCCGCCGTTCGCGCCGCCCTTTCTGCAAGACGGCAACGTGCTGATCGCGCAGACCGCCAACATCCTGTTCTATGTTGGCCGCCGCCTTGGCCTCGCGCCGCGCGAGGAGGCCGGCCGGTTGTGGGCGCATCAGCTGCAGCTGACGATCGCCGATATTGTCGATGAGGCGCACGACACGCATCATCCGATCGCGTCGAGCCTCTATTACGAGGAGCAGCACGACGAGGCGCGCCGCCGCGCGGCCGATTTTGTCGCCAACCGCATCCCGAAATATCTCGGCTATTTCGAGCGCGTGCTGGAGCGCAACCCGCAGGGCAACCGCCATCTCGTCGGGCGGCGGACCGGCTATTGCGACCTGTCGCTGTTCCAGCTCGTCGCCGGCCTGCGCTACGCGTTCCCCGCCGCGATGGCCCGGCTGGAACCCGGTTTTGCGCGCGTCGTCCGGCTGCACGACCGCGTCGCGGCGCGGCCGCGGGTCGCCGCCTACCTGCAATCGCCGCGCCGCATCGACTTCAACGAACAGGGCGTCTTCCGCCGCTATGCGGAACTCGACCGCGAGGCCTAGCGATTGCGCCCGGTCGGGGGTCGGAGCGGCGCCGCAAAGCCGGTGCGGCGCGGCCGCGGCTCCTGCTATGATGGCGGCAAGCGTCAGGAGACCCCGGCATGGGTGAGGCTGCTCGCAACTACGCCGCAATCGACCCCGCCACCGGCAAGCTCGACCGCCGCATCTTCAGCGACCCGGCGGTGTACGACGACGAAATGGAGCGGATCTTCGGCCGCGCCTGGCTGATGATCGGGCACGAGAGCCTGGTGCCGGCGCCCGACGATTTCTTCCACACCTACATGGGCGAAGACCCGGTCATCCTGACCCGCGGCGGCGATGGCCGGCTGCACGCGCTTCTCAACATGTGCCGCCACCGCGGCAACCGCGTGTGCCGCGCCGACGACGGCAACCAGAAGCGCTTCATGTGCACCTATCACGGCTGGACCTACCGCAACGACGGCACGCTCGAACACGTGCCGGGCGAGAGCGAAGCCTATTACGATGCGCTCGACAAAGCCGCGCTAGGCCTTGTTTCGGCGCGCGTCGAGACCTATGCCGGCATCGTCTTCGCGACCTGGGACAGGGATGCGCCGAGCCTTGACGCTTACCTCGGCGATGCCCGCTGGTATCTCGACACGGTGTTCAACCGGCGCGACGGCGGCATGCTGGCATTGGGCCCGATGAAATGGCTCGAACCGGTCAACTGGAAGACGCTGGTCGATAACTGCTCCGACAATTACCACGTGCCGACGAGCCACCTGTCGAGCGCCCGCGCGCAGACGCGCTTTCTCGGCCGGCCGCCGTTGTCGCACGAAGACCAGTTCGCCACTCCCAACCGGCATGCCTTTGTCAATGGCCATGCGATCACATTCCGTGATGCCGACGACAACGCGCCGCGCTATGTGCACGGCATGTCAAAGGACACGATGCCGCTTTTCCAGGAACACCACGCGGCGACGCTGCCCGAAGTCGAGCGGCGGCTCGGCGCGCTGCGCGCCCGCCGCGTGCAGCTCGCCAACCATTCGATCTTCCCGAACGGCGTTTTGGGGCTGCGCCTCGCATTGCCGCGCGGCCCCATGAAGACCGAATTCTGGCATTTTGTGCTGCTCGAGCGCGATGCACCGGAAGAATTGCAGCGCGTCGTCCGCATCGGCAGCCAGGCCAATAACGGCGCCGCCGGCCTCTTTGAACAGGACGACGTTGACAATTGGCGGCAGGTCACGTTGGCGAGCACGAGCCGCCTTGCGCGCCGACACGCGCAGGATCTGTCGATGGGGTTGGGGCACGCCGGGCCGCACCCGGAGTATCCCGGCCTCGTTTCCGAGCGCTACATCTCGGAAAACAACCAGCGGCTCTTCTACCGCCGTTGGGAGGAGTTCATGAACGCGGCGAGCTGGGCCGACATCCCGCTCGATCCGATGACCGCCCGGTTCGAGGGCGCGGCGACGATGCGCGGCTGACCGTCAGCGGCGCGATCGCGTCTGGAAACTGACGGCCGGAGCGGCGGCGGGTGGCAGGTCGTATCCATCGGGAAAAAACCGGCTTTCCACGCGCGAATGCGCCTGTGCCGGCGCCCAGTCGGCCGCTTCAGCGACCCAGCGCCCAGCCGATTTATCCAACAGCCAATAAAGCTTCTCCGTCGTCGCTACGGCGACCGCTCGGGGCCAGTCAGCGAGCCGGTATTCGCGAGGCGGCTGCGCCGGCTCCTCGATTTGCAGGATGATGGCAAGATCATCGGAGGCGGCGGTCTTCAGGACCACGCTGCCGTGGCCGCCGCTGAATGAATGGGTCTCGACGCGCTTACCCTCGATGACCTTCAGCTCGACCGCATGCTTCACCCGATCGAGCGGAATCGCAGCGATCCCGCCGCCCGGCCGTTCATCATGGACAAACAGCGTGCAGGCCATCCGAGGGGCGACGAAGCTGGCCGAAGCGACCCCTCACCAGATCGATCGAGCCGTAGTGAACGAGGGGACCGCAGCGAGCGAAATCGGAGCGGTCCGATCGAACCGCACTTCGCGTTCCCCGGCGCCGAGATACGTCAGATCCCGCATCATCGCTCTCCGCAGTCAAGGGCTTGACAAATTTGAATCCTGCCCGGACTGTGGCGTATTAGACATGACGTTGCAAGTACCCGCGCAATAAATAAATCGATATTGTTTTAAAATTTGGCGCGTATTTTAGGTTTTGCGACCGCGCCGGCGGCTGTGTGGCCCGGTTGATAACGATTTACGCAGGCAGGTTCGGCCGGTATCGCCAATTCATCACCCTGATGCGGCGCGCCATCACCCCCATTACGGTCAGCGCGAAATCCGGCGCACTCGCAACCAGCGCGCGGAATTTTACGGTATCGATCGCGATCAGTGTCGCGGAGGTGGCGGCGATGACCGATGCACTGCGGGGCATCTCGCTGTCGACAAGCGCCATCTCGCCGACGACGCCTCCGGTTCGCACCGTCTCGTAGACAACGCTACCGTCGATGATCCGTACTGCGCCGCTCTTGACGATGTAAAGGGCGTCGCCTTCATCGCCCTTGCGAAACAGGAACTCGCCGGGGCGTAGCGTGACGATATCCGGCAAGCCGCACAGCGTCTCGACTTTGTCGACATCGAACCAGTTCACGACCTAAAAGCTCCCCGACCGAACCGATACCGCAGTGCAAACGCCGACGAGTATGTAGTGAGCGGCTTTTAACCATACCATCCAAATATCGTCGCATTTCCCTAAAATTTGAACATGATCGATCGGCGCAGACAATCTTTTCTTAACCTTAACTATCGAACCTGCCGCGAGTGATTGTGGAGCATCCCATGGCCGCAATTGGCTGGATTGCGTTCGGAACGCTATGCACGAAAGTACTCGCCGAGTCGAGTACCTTATCCGACGTAACGAACTACACGATGATGGCGATCGGGGTTTGTGCAAGTTCTGCTGCGCTGATCACCGCGTCGACTAGAATTTCCAACGTGATGTCGCGGCGTGACGAAGTGTTGTTGACCCAGGTCGCGGCGATGAAATCAATGGCCGAACAGACGCCGTTTGCTGAGAGCCGCGCCCGATTGCTGGCGGCGGCGCAGCGCCTGGAGAAGCGCTGAATTCTGTCGGACAAGGGATGCGCCGGCCGGCGCCGTCGCGCCTCACGCGGGCTGCCGACGCTGATCAATCCGACCGAGACCGGCGGCGCGGCTTTGTCGCCAGCAGCCCATCGACGCCGTGGCGGTCGAAAGCTTGTTGCCATTGCGACAGTTCGTCTTCGGCAAAGGCAAAACGTTCGCTTGCCGCCGTCGGCGTGATCATGCCGTTTCGTATCGCGATAATGAGCAAGGCTTTTCGGCGCGCCGTCCATCTGATCGCGCCGCTCGGCAGGATGCCCGCCAGCAGCATGCGGTCTTCGGGAGGGATGTGGCGCGACAGCAGCGTGCTGACCATCAGCGTGAGATCGCCGAGGCGGATCGGTTTCGCCAGATAGGCATCGCTGCCGTTCCCGATGGCCGCCCGCCCCACGCCCGGTATTGGCCGGGCGGTGACGGCGATGATCGAAACCGATGCCGTCTCCGACTGCGATCGCAGCAGCTTGCTGATGTAGAGGCCGGACAGGTCAGGGAGTGCCAGATCAAGGATGACCAGTTTGGGGTGCAGCCGCTTAGCCCACTCGATGGCAGCCGCACCCGTGCTGGCCGACATCACCCTGTAACCGGCGCTTCCTAAAACGTCCTCCAGTAATCGGCGACTGGGCTCGTGGTCGTCCACCACGAGAACACTCTTTCGCTGCATTTATTAAATATTCAATTCCTGCCACGGCGAACCAGACGCATGCTCCATCTTTCATGGCAATGCAAAGAAATTTATGATTAATTGATGGATATTAAGTATATTCCAGCATCAACTGGCAGCGCGTGTGTCGAGATCACGCGACGCATTGCCAAAACCGGTCCGCTAATTCACGGGCACCTGTGCGCTCCCAGCGCGTCGCAGAAACGGCGCGACGCCGACGGAAGGCGTTCCCCAGTGTTTATCGGGAACCTACAGTGCAAACCTTGCAGGTGCCCAATGATGCGAAAGGTTACTTCGGCAGCCGGCGGCGCCGCGCTTCTGCTGGTCTGCTGTGCGGCGACGCCGCATCGCGCCGATGCGCAGAACGCGCAATCGCAGATCTCGCAAGGCGCGGCCGCGTTCATCCAGAACCTCGGGACCGAGGCGGTCGACGTGCTTGGTCCGTCGGTTCCCTCCGGTGAGCGGATTGCGATGTTTCGCCGCCTGCTCAATGACGACTTCGATTTGCCGGACGCCGCGCGTTTCGTTCTCGGACCCTATGCGCGCGAGCTGACCCCAGCGCAGCGCCAGCAGTTCGTTGCGCTGTTCCGCGACGAACTTGCCAAATCCTATGCCGACCGCCTGGGCCAGTATTCCGGCGACCCGTTCCGCGTCACCGGCGTCCGCCCGATGGGCAATGTGACGCTCGTCAGCAGCGAGATCATGCGCCACGGCAGCGCGCCGGTGCACATCGACTGGCAGGTTGTGCGGCACGGCGCCCGCTTTCTGATCACTGACGTCTATGTCGATAACGTCAGCGAGAAGCTGGCTCAGCGCAACGAGTTCATCGGTATCATTCAACGCAACGGCGGCCAGCCCGACGCGGTGATCGCCGCCCTGCGACAGGAGTTGCAGGTCACGCCGGCGGTCGAATCGGGGTCGTCCTCCCCGCCGACGCCGTATCGCTGACCTGTGCGTTGATCGCCCCTGCCCCTTGCGCAATCGCGGCGTGACGCGGCACCCTCCGGGTTGCTATCATGGCGCCGGCGCGCAAGGGGGTGGGGTGGCAATGCGGCTGATAGACGTCGGGCTGCTGGTCAGTGTCGCCGCGGCGATTGCGGCGTGCGCGCCGGTCTACCCGGCCGCGCCGCCGTCGATCACGCTGGCCCGCGTCGATCCGCAGGAGGCTGCCGAGCGCGCCGCGGTCGGCAGTGTGCTCGGCGCCGCACTCGGTGCCGGGCTCGGCGCGACATTCGCGATCAATCCCGGGCTCGGCGCCGTCGTCGGCACCGAGGTTGGGGCGCCGCTCGGTGCCATTGCCGGCGCCGTGACGGCACAACCGCTGCCCGACTACCAGCCGATCCCGCCCTCAGCCGCGGCCGTCATCCCGTGGTTCTACGATACCTGGCCGCCCGGCTACGAACAGCCGCCGATCGCCTCGGAAACGCCGCCGCCGCCGCGCTGACGCGGCATCATCCTAACAGTTGCCGCACAACGGCGCCGGCATGGGCCATGTCGATCGTCCCGGCGTTGCGCTCGCGCAGCACCGCCATGACCCGCCCCATATCCTTCGCCCCCTGGGCGCCCAGTTCGGCGATGACGGTCTTGGCGGCGGCGGCAATCTCGTCGTTGCCCATCTGCTTTGGCAGAAACCCCTCGATGACGGCGATCTCCGCCTCCTCCCGCTGCGCCAGTTCCGGCCGCTTGCCCTGGCGATACAGCGCGATCGATTCGCGGCGTTGTTTGATCATGCCCTGCAGCATGCGGCGGATTTCAGCATCGCTGATGCCCTCGCCGTTGCCGCTGCCGCGCGCCGCGATGTCACGGTCTTTCAAGGCCGCGACGATTAGGCGGACGGCCGCGAGCGTGCGCGTGTCCCTGGCGCGCATCGCCTGTTTCAGCCGCTCCGAAAACGACTCGCGCAGCATTGCGACCTCCAAAACGGTTTCCGCACCCTGCGGCGAAATATCGTAAGTCACTGTAACTCCCGCAAGTTCAGCCAACACCGGTTGACACCGCGGCCGCAGTTCTTATGTTCCGGGCGTTCGGCCGCCGCGTCCGCGCAGCGCGAGCGGTGCGCTTGTCTCCGCAGGATCGAGATTCGATGGACGACCCGAACGCGGCTTGGCCTCCGCGGCGACCGCCCGACTGCAACGCGGCGCTGGTATTGGCGGACGGCGCAGTGTTCTGGGGATGCGGCCTCGGGGCGGCGGGCGCAGCGGTCGGCGAAGTGTGTTTCAACACATCGATGACCGGTTATCAGGAGATCCTGACCGATCCTTCCTATGCCGGTCAGATCATCACGTTCACGTTTCCGCATATCGGCAATGTCGGCGCCAATCGCGAAGACATCGAGACGACGATGCCGCCGGCGCGCGGCCTCGTCATGCGCAACCTGCCGACCGGCCCCTCCAACTGGCGCGCCGAGCAGGCGCTCGACCTCTGGCTTAAGTCGCACAACATCGTCGGCATCGGCGGCGTCGACACGCGGCGGCTGACGCGGCTCATTCGCGACCAGGGCGCGCCCAGCGGCGTCATCGCCTACCAGCCGGACGGCTGCCTCGACATCGCGACAATGCGCGAGGAGGCGCGTGTTTGGCCGGGGCTTGCCGGCATGGATCTCGCGACCGAGGTCAGCTGCAGGCAAACCTACGAATGGGACGAAACCACCTGGCGGCGCGACGGCGGCTACGGCCGGCAAGAGGCGCCGCAGTTCCATGTCGTCGCCATCGATTACGGCGCCAAGCGCAACATCCTGCGCATGCTGGCCGAGCAAGGCTGCCGCGTGACGGTCGTGCCGGCGACCGCCTCGGCCGGGGACATCTTGCGCCACGAGCCGGACGGCGTCTTTCTGTCGAATGGTCCCGGCGACCCGGCGGCAACGGGCGAGTACGCGGTGCCAGTGCTGCGCGAGCTGATCGCCAGCGGCAAGCCGGTCTTCGGCATCTGCCTCGGCCATCAATTGCTGGCGCTGGCCTTGGGCGGCCGGACGAAAAAGATGGACAAGGGCCACCGCGGCGCCAACCACCCGGTGCGCGACGAGAGCACCGGCCGGGTCGAGATCACGAGCCAGAACCATGGGTTCGTCATCGATCCGTTGAGCCTGCCGTTGGGCGTCGATGCGACCCACATCTCCCTGTTCGACGGTACGAACGAGGGACTGGCGCTCGATGGCCGGCCGGTCTTCTCGGTGCAGCACCACCCCGAGGCCAGCCCCGGCCCGCAGGATGCGCACTACCTGTTCCAGCGCTTCATCGACCTGATGGCCGCCCGGGCCTGATGCCTAAACGCAGTGACATAAAAAGCATCCTGATCATCGGCGCCGGGCCGATCGTCATCGGCCAGGCGTGCGAATTCGATTATTCCGGGGCGCAGGCGTGCAAGGCGCTGAAGGCGGAAGGCTATCGGATCGTGCTGGTCAACTCCAACCCGGCGACGATCATGACCGATCCGGAACTGGCCGACGCGACCTATATCGAGCCGATCACGCCGGCAATCGTCGAAGAGATCATCGCCCGCGAGCGGCCGGACGCGCTGTTGCCGACAATGGGCGGCCAGACCGCGCTCAACACGGCGATGGCGCTCGCCAAGTCGGGCGCGCTCCAGCGCCATGGCGTCGAACTGATCGGCGCGAAAGAAGACGCCATCGCCAAGGCCGAGGACCGCCAGCTGTTCCGCCAGGCGATGGACAGGATCGGCCTCGAATCACCAGAGAGCCGGCTCGTCGCCTCGCTCGAAGAGGCGCTGCGGGCGCTGCCCGAAATCGGTTTGCCGGCGATCATCCGGCCGTCCTTCACGCTGGGCGGGACCGGCGGCGGCATCGCCTACAACACCGAGGAATTCGAGGAGATCGTGCGCGGCGGCCTGCGTGCGTCGCCGGCACACGAAGTCCTCATCGAAGAATCGGTGCTCGGCTGGAAGGAGTACGAGCTCGAAGTCGTGCGCGACCGGCACGACAACTGCATCGTCGTCTGCTCGATCGAAAACATCGACCCGATGGGCGTGCACACCGGCGATTCGGTGACCGTCGCGCCGGCGCTGACCCTGACCGACAAGGAATACCAGATCATGCGCAACGCGGCGATCGCGGTGTTGCGCGAAGTGGGCGTCGATACCGGCGGGTCGAACGTGCAGTTTGCGGTCAACCCGCAGGACGGGCGGCTCGTCATCATCGAGATGAACCCGCGCGTTTCGCGCTCGTCGGCGCTGGCGTCGAAGGCGACCGGCTTCCCGATCGCCAAAATCGCCGCCAAACTCGCGGTCGGCTACACGCTCGACGAACTGGCGAACGAGATTACCGGCGTGACACCCGCCTCGTTCGAGCCGACGATCGATTACATCGTCACGAAGATGCCGCGCTTTACGTTCGAGAAATTTCCGGGCGCCGAGCCGCTGCTTTCAACATCGATGAAATCGGTCGGCGAGGCGATGGCGATCGGCCGCAGCTTTGCCGAATCTGTGCAGAAGGCGCTGCGCTCGCTGGAAACCGGCCTCGACGGGTTCGACGAGGTGATGATCGCGGGCGCGGAAACCGGCAAGGAGGCGGTCACGGCGGCATTGGCGAAGCCGTCGCCCGACCGCCTCCTGCTGATCGCGCAGGCCTATCGGCACGGCCTGTCTACCGCCGAGATCCACGCCGCCTGCCGTTACGATCCGTGGTTTCTCGAACGCATCGCGGAAATCGTCGCGGCCGAGGAGGGGATCAGGCGCGGCGGGCTGCCGGCCGATGCGACCGGGCTGTTGCGGCTGAAACAGCTGGGGTTTTCCGACGCTCGGCTCGGCAAGCTTGCGCAGCTCGACGAAGCCGAAGTTGCGGTGCGGCGCGCCCGGCTCGGGCTGCACCCGGTCTACAAGCGCATCGACACCTGCGCCGCCGAGTTCCAATCGCTGACGCCGTACATGTATTCCTGTTACGAGGGCGACGGCGTCAACCCGCCCGAATGCGAGGCGGATCCTTCGACGCGCGACAAAATCGTCATCCTCGGCGGCGGCCCCAACCGCATCGGCCAGGGCATCGAATTCGACTATTGCTGCGTCCATGCCGCTTATTCGCTGTCCGCGGCCGGCATCGAGACGATCATGGTCAACTGCAACCCCGAGACCGTCTCGACCGATTACGACACGTCCGATCGCCTCTATTTCGAGCCGCTGACCGCCGAGGACGTCATTGAGATCGTGCGGGTCGAGCAGGCGCGAGGGCGGGTTCTCGGCGTCATCGTCCAGTTCGGCGGCCAGACGCCGCTCAACCTGGCACGGGCGCTTGAAGCGGCCGACATCCCGATCCTCGGCACCTCGCCCGACGCGATCGACCTTGCCGAAGACCGGCGGCGCTTCCAACAATTGTTGCGCGGCCTGGGGTTGCGCCAGCCGGACAACGGCACCGCCCATTCATCCGCCGAAGCCGAGGCGATCGCGCACGACATCGGCTATCCGGTCGTGATCCGGCCCTCCTATGTGCTCGGCGGCCGGGCAATGGAGATCGTGCACGATGCGGCGGGCCTCAACCGCTACATCAGCCGCGCCGTCGTCGTCTCCGGTCAAAGCCCGGTATTGATCGACCGCTACTTGAAAGACGCGATCGAGGTCGATGTCGACGCCGTCGCCGATCGCAGCGGGCAGGTCTATGTCGCCGGCATCATGGAGCATATCGAGGAGGCCGGCATTCATTCCGGCGACAGCGCCTGCTCGCTGCCACCCTACAGCCTGGCTCCGGCGACGACGGCCGAGATCGAACGGCAGACGATCGCGCTGGCCCGCGCCCTCGCCGTCGTCGGCCTGATGAACGTGCAGTTCGCCGTGCAGAACGGCGACGTTTACGTGCTCGAAGTCAATCCCCGCGCCTCCCGCACCGTGCCGTTCGTCGCCAAGGCGACCGGCGTGCCGATCGCCAAGATCGCTGCGCGCGTCATGGCCGGCGAGGGGCTCGCGGCGCTGTCGCCCGGCTGCGCCCGGCCGGCGCGGGCGCACGTCGCGGTCAAAGAGGCGGTGTTTCCGTTCGCGCGGTTTCCCGGCGTCGATCTGATCCTCGGGCCGGAGATGAAATCAACCGGCGAAGTCATGGGGATCGACGGCGATTTCGGCCGCGCCTTCGCGAAATCGCAGCTCGGCGCCGGGGTTGAACTGCCGCTGGCCGGCACGGTCTTCGTCTCAGTGCGCGACAGCGACAAGGCGGCGCTGATCGAGCCGTGCCGGCAACTGGCCGAGTGGGGTTTCGCGCTGGTCGCGACGCGCGGCACCGCCAAGACGCTGGGCGACGCCGGTGTTGCCGTCAACGCCATCAACAAGGTTCAGGAGGGCCGCCCCGACGTCGTCGACGCGATGCGCAGCGGCCAGATCCAGCTCGTCTTCAACACGACCGAGGGAGCGCAGGCCATCGCCGACAGCTTCAGCCTCAGGCGCACCGCACTGACCCACAACATCCCTTATTACACGACGGTCGCCGGCGCGCGGGCCGCGGTGCAGGCAATCGCTGCGCTGCGTGCCGGCTGCCTTGAAGTCGCACCGCTGCAATCCTACCTTTGATCGCCTGATTCTGTAACACGGCGCCGAATCGAGCGATGAACAAGCTTCCAATGACGATGGACGGCTACAGTCGGCTGCAGGAGGAGCTGAAGCGGCTGAAATCGGTCGATCGGCCGGCTGTCATTCGCGCCATCGCGGAAGCGCGCACCCACGGCGATCTGGCGGAGAACGCCGAATACCACGCCGCGCGCGAACGGCAGAGCTTCATCGAAGGCCGGCTCGCCGAGCTCGAAGACAAGATCGCCCGCGCCGAGGTCATCGACGTCTCAAAGCTGTCCGGTTCGGTCATCAAATTCGGCGCGACGGTGACGCTGGCCGACGAAGAGACCGACGAAGAGCAGACCTACCAGATCGTCGGCGAGGACGAAGCCGACATCCGCAACGGGCGTCTGTCCGTCACCTCGCCCCTGGCTCGCGCGCTGATCGGCAAGGGCAAGGGCGACAGCGTCGAAGTTTCGACGCCGCGCGGCGCCAAATCCTACGAGATCGTCACGGTCGCCTTCGGCTGATCGCCGAGGCGCGAACGGCAAATGGCCGGCGTTGCAACAATCGCGATCGACCGTTGGACGGGGCCGTTCCCGGAGACGGAAAAACTCCGTGCACTGACCGCGCTGGAGCGCGGCGACGTACTCTATTTCCCCGACCTCGCGGTCGCGCTGGACGAGGCGGCGCGCGCACTGCTGTCGCCGGCGATGGGCGACGGCAAGGCAAAGAACGTCAGTTTCGACCCGGCGGGCGGCACCTTGCGCGGCACTCGGACGGCAGGCGCCGAGCGCGACCGGCTGCACGCGATGATGGCCGCGTTCGCCGCGGCGACGGCGCAGTTCGTCGGCGATCTGTTGCCGAGCTACGCTGGCGCCTTGCGGCAGGCTCGCACCAGCTACCGGCCGGTCGAAATCGCCGGCCGGGCTTATTCACCGCTGAAGGACGACACGCGCTTGCACGTCGACGCGTTCCCGTCGACGCCGACGCGTGGCCGCCGCATCCTGCGTTTCTTCTCCAACATCAACCCGTCCGGTGCCGCGCGGGTCTGGCAGATCGGCGAGCCGTTCGCGGATTTCGCCGCGCGGTTTGTCCCGGTGCTGAGGCAGCCGCAGCCGGCAATCGCGTGCCTGCTCGCCGCAATTGGTGCGACGCGTGGCCGGCGCAGCGCCTATGACCAGCTGATGCTCGGATTGCACGACCGTGCGAAGCGCGACCCTGCCTACCAGCAGAATGCGCCGCGGATCGAATTCGCGTTTCCCGCCGGGACAAGCTGGCTTTGCTATACCGACCAGGTACTGCACGCGGCGATGTCCGGCCAGTTCGCGCTGGAGCAGACGTTCTACCTCGATATTGCGGCAATGGCAGAGCCGGCAGGATCGCCCGTGCGCCAGCTGGAGCGTTTGACCGGCCGTCAGCTGATTTGAGCGATGGATGGGCTGACCGGACCGGGCGGACAGTCGTCGGCCGGAGCGGACGAAGCGCCCGAGATCTGGGCCTTGCATGACGGCAAGGCCGGGATGCGCAGCCAGGTGCTGGGGCTGGCGGAAGCGACGGGCTTTGCGTTTATCGAGAAGGTGCTGACCGCGCGCCGTCCGTGGGTTTGGCTGCCGCCGCGGCTTTGGTTGCGGCCGCTCGCCGCCGTCGCCGACGGACCGGCTGCGCTCGCGCCGCCCTGGCCCGACCTGGTGATTGGCTGCGGCCGCAACACGGCGGCGCCGGCATTGGCGATCCGCCGCGCCAGTCGCGGCCGGACGCTGGCGGCGCAGGTGCAGGACCCGCGCATCGGCCGGAGCGAGTTCGATCTGATGGTCATCCCGGCGCACGACCGGCTGCGCGGTCCGCGGGTCGTCGTCACCTCGGGCGCCGTTCATCGGGTAACACCCGAGCGGCTGGCCGCCGAGCGGCGCCGCTTCCCGGGGCTCGCGGCATTGCCGCGGCCGATTATCGGGGTGCTGATCGGCGGCGCTAACCGCGCCTACACTCTCGATCTGCGGCGGCTCGGCGAAATTGCCGGAGCAATCGGAGGTGCGGTACGCCGCCGCAACGGGTCGGTCGTCGTGACGCCGTCGCGGCGTTCCGGCCCGGACAGCGTCGCGGTATTGCGCCGGCATCTCGGCGGCCTGCCTGGCGACATTTGGGACGGCGCCGGCGACAACCCTTATTACGCCTATCTCGCGGTCGCCGACGCGCTGCTCGTGACCGCCGATTCGGTATCGATGATCAGCGAGGCGGCGGCGACCGGGAAACCGGTCCACATCATCGAACTGGCCGGCGGCGATCGCAAGTTCGCCCGTTTTCACGACGGCATGCGCCGCGCCGGCATCACCCGCCCTTTTGCCGGCGACATCGAAGCCTGGTCCTACACGCCGCCTGATGATACTGCCCGCGCCGGGGCGACGCTGCGTGCGCTGCTGTTGACGCATCGCGCCGGCCGCCGGCCGGTGTAGATTGAGCGCCATGGCGCTCGACATCGACACCTTCGACAATGTTCGCGGCGGCAATACGCTGTACAAGGCGCTGGCCCACCCGCATGCCGCGGCCGCGGCGCGCTCCCTGATCGCGGCGCTCGCCGGCCGGCCGCCGACCGCGATCGTCGATCCCGCCGGCGCGGCAGCCGGGTTCGCCGCGATGTTCGCGCTGGACGGGATCGAGATCGCCGATGTCTATGTCCAGGATCTCGCCGCGGTCGGCAACAGCATCGCGGGCCGCCGCGCCCGGCCGCTCGGCGATCTCGCCGACTGCCGCGCGCGGTCGGTGTTTGTCGCGGCGTTCGACGCCGAGCGCCTCGTTGAACATTTGCGCGTGCTGCTGCCGGGCGACGCCGCGATCTTGAGCCTCGATGCGATGCGCATTCCGGACGCGCGTCTGACCAACCCGCGCCGCTATCTCGATCCGCTCAATTTCGCGACCAATTTCGCGCTGTTCCGCGACACCCGCGTGTTGCACACACGGCTGGTCACGGCGAATTACTGGCCGGCCTACGGCGCGCCGCAGGTGACCTGTTGGCTGACCCTGTTCGACGCCGACGGCAGCGTCATCGCCGATTGGGCGGAGCGAAGCGGCAATCCCGGCGCGGCGATCGTCATCGACAGCCGCGATATACGCAGGCGGTTCCGGCTGGGCGATTTCGCCGGGCAATTGTTCATCCATGTCGCCGGCGCGGCCGGTCACGACGTCGTCAAATACGCGCTCGACACGTTTGGCGAACCCGGCGACCTCATCGACGGCGGCCTCTCGTGCACGCACGACGCCAACGCCTGGCCGGCCGAGCGCTATGCCGGACTGCCGGCGCCGGCGCCCGGCGAGCGTGTGATCCTGTGGCTGCAGAACAGCCATCCGGCGTCGGTCCCGGCGGGCGCGATCAGTGTCAACCCGATGGGAGAGGAGCAGATCGCGCGGCTGCCCGAGGCGATCGGACCCTTTGCCAGCCGCGCGATCGACATCGCCGAGCTGCTGCCCGGCCTCGCCTGGCCGCGGCAGGTCGAGTTGCGGGCCGGCAAGCATGTCGTGCGGCCGCGCTATGAGGTTGTGGCCGGCGAGCGCCGGCGCATCGCTCATGTCAATGTCGAGCGGGCCGACCTGCGGCCGGACCCGCGATTGCCCAAGCTCGGCGCCGCGCTCGGCAAAGGCTATCTGCTGCCGGCGCCGGTCCTGCCGCCGGCGGAGTGGCAGACCGAGCTGCTGCCGACGCCGATGGCACTGGCGCAGACGGAATTGCCGATCGCGGCGCTGATCTATGACCCCGAAGGGCGCGAAGTCGGGCGTCTGCCCCTCGGGCGCCTGCCGCGCGAGCACGCAACGGCATTGACCCTCGATACCGTTGCCACCGGGCTTGGCGAAGACGGCGGCCATGTCGAACTGGTCTACGACTTTTCCGACGGCGGCAGCGGCGACGGCTGGCTGCACGCGCTGTTTCGATACCGGCACCACCGGAGCGGGCACGTCGCCGAAACCAGCTTCGGCGCGCACGTGTTCAACACCCTCACGGTCTACAGGGACGAGCCGCAATCCTACTCGGGGCGCCCGCCCGGCTTGTCGACGCGTCTGTTTCTGCGGCTCGGCGACCCGCCTTACGATACGCTGTGCCAGCTGATCTATCCGGCATCGCTGCCGTGGCGGCCGCGGAGCACGACGGAGATCATCCTGCACGATTGCTGCGGATCGGAAATCGCGCGGGCGGCCTTGTCCATCCCGTGCTCGGGATCGCGCCTCGTACGCTATCACACGCTGTTCGACGCCGGCGTCCGGCGGCGCGCCGGCACGAGCGCCTACGCCGTCATTCGCGACCAGACCTGCCGGCTGTTCGGCTATCACGGCCTGCTCGGGCGGGACGGCGCCTTCAGCCTCGATCACATGTTCGGGTTCTAGCCCGATCTGCACGGAACCGCGCCTGCGGCCCCCCGTTGACGCGTCATGGACATCGACCGGATATCGGCGGGCCGTGCGCCGCCCGGCGAGATCAACGTCTTCGTCGAAATCCAGCAGGGCGGTCTCGTCAAATACGAACTCGACCCGGTTTCCGGCGCATTGGTCGTCGATCGCTTTCTCGAAACGTCGATGGCATATCCGGGCAATTACGGCTTTGTGCCGCAAACGCTTAGCGAGGACGGCGACCCCCTCGATGCGCTGGTCGTCGGGGCGGGACCGGTCATGCCCGGCGCGGTCGTGCGCTGCCGGCCGGTCGGCGCGCTGATGACCGAGGACGAGCACGGCCCGGACGCGAAGATCGTCGCGGTGCCGCTCGGCCCGCACCCGCCGGAGCTGTCGCTGGGGCTGCGCAGCCAGATCACGCATTTTTTCGCGCACTACAAGGACCTGGAAGCGGCAAAGTGGGTCCGCATCATCGGCTGGGCCGACTCCGCCGAAGCGCGCCGGTTGATCGAGGCGGCGCTGGGCCGCGCCGCCCGACAGCGCCGCGCGCCGTAGCGCAACTCGCCGCTTCGCACCGCTTCCGCGCCGTCCTATTGTCCGGCCCGCAGCACGGAACCGGAGGGCGGCGATGGCCAATGGCATCCTGATCGCGGCGATGAACATCGCCGATGCGGCGCAAGACGAGTTCCACGCCTGGTACGATACCGAGCACCTGCCTGAACGTCAGCGGGTTCCCGGCTTTCTGCTGTGCCAGCGCTGGCTCGGCGCCGCCGACCGCAAGATCTCTGTTGCGACCTATGACCTCGAAACGGTCAGCGTGCTGGAGAGTCCCGCCTATCGCGCGATCGCCGGCGACAATCTGTCGCCCTGGTCGAAGCGGGTGACCGGCCGGGTCGAGCGGCTGATGCGGTTCGAGGGCGAGCAGACCCTGCCGGGCGACCGGCTGCCGCCGCGCGATGCGGGCGGCCTGCTGCTCAATGCGATGAATGTCGATCCGGCCGCCGAGGCTGAGTTTAACGAATGGTACGACAGCGAGCACGTGCCGATGCTGGCGGCCGTCTCCGGCGTCTTGTGCGCCCGCCGGTTTCGTGCCACCGCCGCAAACCGGCGCTATGTCGCGCTCTACCATCTGGCATCGCCGGAGGTGCAGGCGACGCCCGCCTGGCGCAGCGCGGCGGACACCGAATGGACGCGCCGCATGCGCCCCTATTTTCGCGATCACCTGCGGCTCGTCTGCGCTCGCTATGCGCGCATCGGATAACGGCCGGCTGGTGGAAGAGCTTGTTTCCTTCGGCTTTCTGGCACTGCCGACCGTTTTCATCACGCTGTGCCTGATCGGCGCCGTCGTCGCGGCGGCCGGATGGCGCGGCGGCATCGCCCTCGCGCTCGCCTCGAGCGTGTGCCTCTATGTCGCGGCGACGCCGGGCTTCTCGGCATTTTTGCTGCAGCGCATCGAGTCGCGGCTGCCGCGGGCGGTCGACCTGCACCCGGCGCAGGCCATCGTCGTGCTCGGCGGCGACGTGAAGCCCGGCAACGGCCGCGACATCCCTGACCGGCTCGGCCGACTGTCGCTCGAACGCCTGATCTTTGCCGCCGATGCCTATCACCGGCTGCACCTGCCGGTCGCCGTCAGCGGCGGCCTCATCGAAGGAGCGCATACGAGCGAAGCGGCGCTGATGCAGAAAGCGCTCGAAGACGAGTTCGCGGTGCCGGTCAAGTGGACCGAGGACCGGTCGCGCTCGACTTGGGAAAACGCGGCCTTTACGGCACGACTCCTGCGCCCGGCCGGCATCACGAGGATCGTGCTGGTCAGTCAGGCCTGGCATTTGCCGCGCGCGATCTGGGCATTCCGGCAGGCCGGCATGACTGCGCTGCCCTGGCTGGTGCCGCGCGCCGCGCCGCAATTCGACCAGACGAGCGACTTCTTGCCGAGCCCGACCGGCCTGACCCGGACATTTCTGGCGCTGCATGAGATGATCGGGGGCATCTATTATCGGCTGCGGTATTGAGCTGCGGGAATGGAACGGGGCGCCGGCAAAGACCTCTTGCGATGTCGCCACGCTATATTTTCGCGCATTGTCGCATGCCGAGCCGCTTCGCGACCGCGGCGGCGATCCGTCTCCATAAGCGAAATGCGTCAGACTGCGGCTTGTCGGCGTGTTGATCGCGCCGTCGCACCGCCGTCTGCAAGGCCGCATGCCCATGTTCATTGACAAGGATAGCGGCCAATTCCTCGATTTCCTGATCCGTCATCTTACTCAGGTTAATTCGGGGTGCGACGATTCGGTTCCGGTTTACGGCGTCGTCGGATCTGCTTTCCCGAGCCGGTTTATCGCGGCCGGTAAAACGTGTTAAACGGCGTTCCCATGGAACTCTCGGTCGTCATTCCGGTCCGCAACGAGGCCGGCAACGTTGCGCCGCTGGTTGCCGAGATCGTCGCCGTGCTCGACGGACAGCTCGATTACGAGATTGTCTATGTCGACGACGGCAGCACCGATGCAACAGCGGCCGAGATCCGCCGGCTGCAGCAGAGCCTGCCACGGCTGTGCCTCGTCCGGCACGCGACGAGCTGCGGCCAGAGCGCGGCGATCCGTAGCGGTGTCCGGGCAGCGCGCGGGACGTGGATCGCGACGCTCGACGGCGACGGCCAGAACGACCCGGCCGACATCCTGCGTCTATGGCAGATTGCCTGCGGCGCGCCGGAGCAGCCGCTGCTGATCGCCGGTCAGCGCACCCGCCGCCGCGACAGCTGGTCAAAGCGGCAAGCGTCGCGCATTGCCAACGCGATCCGTCGCCGCCTGCTCAACGACGACACGCCCGACACCGGTTGCGGCTTGAAGCTGCTGCCGCGCGCACTGTTTCTCGATCTGCCGTTTTTCGACCACATACATCGCTTTCTCCCGGCGCTGGTATTGCGCGAGGGCGGCAGCGTGCGCTCGGTGCCGGTCAATCATCGCCCGCGGCAGCGCGGCTATTCAAAATACGGCGTGTTCGACCGGTTGTGGGTCGGCATCGCCGATCTGGCGGGCGTCCTGTGGCTGCGCCGACGCGCCGCCCGTCCCGTGCTGATCGCCGATGACCCGCCGGATCATCGACATGTGCCCTCAAAGCGGCCGGCCGACGCAGCGCGGGAGCCGGTATCCTGATGAAGGCGCTCGCGGCCGCCGGGCGGCTCGTCGTGTTGCTGCTGCTCGTCAGCGGTGTCGCCGCGGCGTGGCGCTGGCGCGGGCTGTTCGATCCCTTGCAGCTGACGGCCGCGATCGCGCGCAACCCGGCGGCGCCGCTCGTCTTTCTTCTCGTGCACATGGCCGCGAGCCTGCTCTTCGTGCCGCGCACCTTGCTGGCGATCGCGGCGGGTGTGCTGTTCGGCATGTGGTGGGGCGCGCTGTGGGCGGCGCTGGGCAGCGTCGCCGGCGCGGTCGCCGGTTTCCTGGTGTCCCGCTACCTCCATGCCGGTGTCGCGACGCGCGTCAATCCGGCAAAGCTCGTAACGCTGCTGCGCTTCGCCGAGCGCGGCGGCTGGCGGATGGTCGCGGTCATGCGGCTGGTGCCGGTCATTCCGCATAGCCTGACCAACTACGCCCTCGGTCTGACGCGGGTGCGGCTCGGGGCCTATGCACTCGGCTCGCTGCTTGGCCAACTGCCGCTGACGATCGCGTGTGTCGATTTCGGCGCCGCCGGCGGGCAGGTCCTGTTTGGCGCCACCGACTGGCACGATCAGGTGCTCTGGCCGACCCTCATCGGCCTCGCTGCACTGGCTCTTTCCGCGCTGTTTCCGCTGCTGGTGCGGCGCCGCCAGACAGCTCGCGAGGCCTAGGCCCGCCGGTCGCCCAATCGAGCAGTTCGACGGTGTGGACGACGGGCTGCCCGGAGCCGGCGAGTTGCGCGATGCAGCCGATATTGCCGGCCGCGACGACCGCCGCGCCGGTCGCGGCAAGATTGGCGAGCTTGCGCTCGCGCAGGCGAGCGGCAAGCTCCGGCTGCAGCAGGTTGTAGGTGCCCGCCGAGCCGCAGCACAAATGGCCTTCCGGCACATCGACGACGTGAAAGCCGGCTGCGGCGAGCAGCGCCTTCGGCTCGCGCTCGATCTTCTGGCCGTGCTGCAGTGAGCAGGCAGAATGGTAGGCAACGCGCCGCCCGCGATGCGTCCCGCCGGCCAGCTGCGGCAGCCCCAGTTCGGCGACAACTTCGCTGACGTCGCGCGCCAGCCCGGCGATCAGCGCCGCCTTGTCGGCATAAGCTGCATCGGTGCGCAGCAGAAACCCGTAATCTTTCAGCATCGTGCCGCAGCCCGACGCGTTGGCCACGACGGCGTCGAGGCCGCCTTCGAGGCGCGCCCGCTCCCAGGCATCGATGTTGGCGCGGGCGCGCGCCAAGGCGGCCGCTTCGCTGCCGAGGTGGTGCTCAAGCGCGCCGCAGCAGCCGCTTTCCGGCGCGACGACGACCTCGGCGCCGAGCCGGTTGAGCAGTCGCACGGTCGCTTCGTTGATCGCGGGCGCTAGCACTTGCTGGGCGCAGCCGGGGAGCAGCGCGACGCGCCGCCGCCGCTCGCCCGCGGCCGGAAAGACGTGCGGACGATCGACCGGCGACGGCGGCGCAATGCGTTGCGGCGCCAGCGCCAGCGCCGGCTGCAACCGGGCCGGCAACAACCCGGCAAAAGGCTTGGCGAGCCGCGCCATACGCAGCGCCCGCCGCAACGATGGTGGATGGCTCAGCACCCGGCCGAGCCAGCGGCGCAACTGCCGCTCGGGCCAGGGACGGCGATAATGCGCCGCGATATGGCGCCGGCCGTGATCGACGAGGTGCATATAGTGAACGCCCGACGGGCACGTCGTCATGCACGCGAGGCAGGACAGGCACCGATCGATATGGGTGACGGTTTCGGGAGCCGGTGGCCCACCCTGCTCCAGCATGTTTTTCAAAAGGTAGATGCGGCCCCGGGGCCCGTCGAGTTCATCGCCCAACAACAGGTAGGTCGGGCAGGTTGCGGTGCAGAAGCCGCAATGCACGCAGGCACGCAGTATTTTCTCCGATGCCGCGATATCGGGATCGGTGAGTTGCGCCAGCGTGAATTCGGTCTGCACGCGTTAACCTCAATCATCCCCACGCAAGCGGGAAACGAAGGACGGACGCTCTACGTTTGGGCCGCAGGCCGCTTTTGCGGAGGCGACGGCATCGGTGGGATCGGGCATCAGGCGCTCTCGGCCATGCGGCCGGGGTTCAGGATGCGGCGCGGGTCAAACGCCTCTTTGACGCGGCGCGACAGTGCGGCGAGCGGCTCGGGCTGCGGCTCGAAAACGGCGACGGTGCGGCGCAATCCCGGCGACCCGCGGACGAGCGTCGCGTGCCCCGTGCCCAGCCCGTCCGCACCCCGGATCGCGGCGCGGATCGTTGCCGCCCCGGCGTCGCCCGCTTCGGGCACCGCCGCCCAGAGGAGGCCGCCGCCCCAATCGAGAAACCATTCGCCATCGAGTGCGCCGATGGTTTCGGCCAACTCGGCGCCGCGCGCCGGCGCGGCCGAAATGCGCCAGATCGCGCGGCCCGACAGATCCGCGAGAGGTGCCGCGGCGCCGACCATGCGCCACAATGTCGCGGACCGGGCATCGTCGAGCGTCGCATCGGCCCCGTGTTCGCGGGCGAGCGCATCGCGGCGAAAGGCGACGGACGGCGCATGGCCCTCGACCCGCAGCGCAACCGCTGCGGCCTCGATGCCGGTCATCGTTGCGCGAGCGAAAAAGGCAGCGCCGGACACCTCGTGCGGCGAGGCGAGCGCTGCGCCCATCAGCCGCACCGCAGCGGCCGCGTCGGCGCAGGCGATCAGCACGGTGGCAACCGTCTCCGGCGCCGGCAGGACCTTGACCGTGACCTCTTCGAGCGCCGCCAGCGTGCCATAGGAGCCGGCCATCAGCTTCGGCAGGTCGTAGCCGGTCACGTTCTTGACGACCTTGCCGCCGGCTTTGAAAACGTCGCCGCGCCCGGAGACGGCGCGAAAGCCGAGAAAATGGTCGCGCGCGGCGCCGGATTTGATGCGCCGCGGCCCCGACAGGTTGCACGCCAATACGCCGCCCAGCGTCGGTTCGCCGCCGTCGCCGTGTAGGCCGCGCCAGTCGGGCGGCTCGAAGGCCAGCATCTGCCCTTCTGCCGCGAGTAGGCGTTCGAGGTCGGCGAGCGGCGTCGCGGCGCCGGCGGTCAACACCAGTTCATTCGGCGCATAATCGCGAATGCCCGCGAGCCGCGACAGATCGAGCAGATGCGGCGTCTGCATCGGACGGCCCAACCCGCGCTTCGAGCCCCCGCCGACGATCTCGACCGGCTCCTCGGCGACCAGCACGCCCGCGACCCCGTCGCGCAATTCGTCGAGATCGGCGGGGACGAGGCGGCTCACGTTCAGAACATGTCCGGCGTGATGACGTTCTGCGGCCGGTTGGTCAGTAGCGCGGCCCGCATCGTCTCGGCCGATTTGCGCCGCGTGTCCTCCCAGGAATGCGGCGTCAGCCAGGCCGAATGCGGCGTCACGACGAGCCTTCCTTCGAGCCACGGCTCCTTCGCGCGGTAGGCACGCAACAGTTCGGGGATCGGCTCGACCGGCGGCTCCTGCGGCAGTACATCGAGGCCGGCGGCGGCGATGTGGCCGTCGCGCAGCAATTCGGCGAGCGCGTCGAGGTCGAGGATCGGCCCACGCGCATCATTGACGACAACCGCGTTTTTCTTCAGGAGCGCCAGTTCGTTGCGACCGATCAAGCCGCGCGTTTCCGGCGTCAGCGGCGCATGGATCGACAGATTGTCGCTCTGCCGCAGCAGGTCTTCGAGGGTCGCGGCGCGCTCGATGCCGAGCGCCAGCTCGACGCCGTTCGGCAGGTAGGGATCATAGAACACGACGCGAAATTGCAGTGCCTTGGCACGCAGCGCGACGGCCGTGCCGATGCGCCCGAGGCCGACGATGCCCATCGTCAACGTGCCGAGGCGCTGGATCATCGGGTTCTGGAACGAGCGCCACGGCGCCGGCGGGTCCTTCCGCTGCATCTCGTGGTGAATGAGGATGCCGCGGCGCAATGTCAGCGCCAGCGCGATCGCGTGGTCGGCGACCTCGGTCGTGCCGTAATCGGGAACGTTGCAGACGATGATGTTTTTCGCCGCCATCGCCGGGCGGTCGAGCCGGTCGTAACCGACACCCATCCGCACGATCGCGCGCAATTTCGGGAAGCGCGCGAGATCGGCGCCGGTCACCGCGAAGGCAAGGATCATCAGCCCGTCGGCCTCGGCGCAATCCTCGTCCGACACGTCCGCCAGGGCGCCGGCATCGCGCTTGACGAGGTTGACGTCGGAGCCGAACACGCTCCGCTCCAACGCGTCCGGCGTCTGGCGGGCTTCCGGATACAGAACGGTAACGGGCATGGCGTTCCCTGCGGCTGGCAAAATCCGCCCGAGTCCTCGCACGCGCCGCCGCCCCGAGCCAGCAAAATCGCGATGCAGAACGCGCCGTCGATCCGGGTTGATCATTGTCCCTGCCGCCGCCCTCTGGCATGCTTCGACGACGGCGGCGCGAGCCGCCGCTGCGGCAGATCCTGCGAGCGGGGATGGCGGCATGGAGATCGGGTCGGGCGGGTCGCGGTCGCGGACGGAGCGAGGTCGCTCCGATCCGACCCCGCCCGCCGCCCGGCGCAAGCCGCTCGCCGGCCTCGCGCCGCTGCACCAGTTTTTCGCGACCGCGCCGGTGCCGTGCCCCTATGTGCCGGGCCGCGCCGAGCGCAAGCTGATCGTCGAACTCGAAGGCTGCGCCGCGCCCGAGTTCTATGACGAGCTGTCGCGCGCCGGTTTTCGCCGCAGCCACCGCTTTGCCTATCGCCCCGCCTGCCGGGCCTGCGCCGCCTGTGTGCCGGTGCGCATCGCGGTCGAGCGCTTTGCGCACAGCCGCTCGACGCGGCGGGTGCGCAACGCCAATGCGGGGCTTGCGGTGCGGCTTCTGCCGCCGCGTGCGACGGTCGAGCTGTTTCGCCTCTTTCTCGCCTATCAGCGGCGCCGCCACGGCGACAGCGACATGGCGACGATGAGTTACGGCGAATTCCGCAACATGGTCGAGGACACCTCGCTGCGCACGGCGCTGGTCGAAAGCCGCGATGCCGATGGCGCACTCGTCGGAGTGTCGCTGATCGATCGGCTCGATGACGGGATTTCCGCCGTCTACAGCTTTTTCGACCCGGGTCGACCGCAGCAGAGTCTCGGCACCTGGTGCATCCTGTGGCTCGTCGAGGAGTGCCGACGCCGCAGCCTGCCCTATGTCTATCTCGGCTACTGGATCGCCGAGAGTCCGAAAATGGCCTACAAGGCTCGCTTCCCCGCCCTCGAACGCCTCGTCGACGGCAATTGGACCCCATTCGCTCCAGAATGACGATCGGCCCGCTGTCATCCACACTGTTCGGCGACATGTTCGGCACGGCGGCGATGCACGCGGTGGTGGGCGAGGCGGCGTTTCTGGCGCGCTGCGCCGAGGTCGAGGCGGCGCTGGCGCGCGCCCAGGCGCGGCTCGGCATCGTGCCCGCGGCGGCGGCCGAAGTGATCTCGGCGGCGGCCGCCGCCGTTGCCGCCGATCCGCAGTCGCTCGATTTGGACCGTCTGAAGCGCGAGACCGCCAATGTCGGCTACCCGATCCTGCCGCTGGTGCGGCAATTGGCAGAGCGCGCGGGCGAGGCCGGACGCTGGTTGCACTGGGGCGCGACGACGCAGGACATCATGGATACGGCTGTCGTGCTGCAGATCCGCGACGGTCTCGCCCTGGTCGATCATGACCTCGCGGCGGTGCGCGGCCACCTCGCGGCCCTGGCGCGGCGCTGGCGCGGCGCGCCGATAGCGGGGCGCACGCATCTGCAGCACGCGCTGCCGATCACGTTCGGGTTCAAGGCGGCGGTGTGGCTGTCGGCGTTCGATCGCCATGCCCGGCGCCTTGACGAACTGCGCCCGCGAGTACTCGTCGCCCAGTTCGGCGGCGCCGCCGGCACGCTGGCGTCGCTCGGAGAAGGCGATGCCGCGCTCGGCTCGCGCCGCGAGCTGGCGCGCGAACTCGGCCTTGGCGAGCCGGCCATCACCTGGCATGTCGCGCGCGATGCGATCGTCGAGACCGTCCAGTTCCTCGCCCTGCTCGGCGGCAGTCTGGCCAAGGTCGCGTTCGACGTGATGCTGATGTCGGCGACCGAATTCGGCGAGGCCGCCGAGCCGTTTGTCGCCGGCCGCGGCTCGTCCTCGACGATGCCGCAGAAGCGCAACCCGATCTCGTGCGAACTGATCCTCGCCGCCGCCAAGGCGTTGCGCCAGCATGCGGGGCTGATGCTCGACGCGCTGGTCAGCGATTTCGAGCGGGCGACCGGACCCTGGCATGTCGAATGGATCGCCGTGCCGGAGAGCTTCGGCTATGCCGCCGGCGCCCTGCATCAGGCCGAATTCATGCTCGGCGGGCTGATTGTCGATCCGGCGCGCATGGCGAAGAACCTCAGCATGACGCACGGCCTGATCGTCGCCGAGGCCGTCATGATGGGCCTCGCACCGCATACCGGGCGAAACGAGGCGCACGATTTCGTCTACGACGCCTGCCGCAAGGCGATCGACGAGGACCGGCCGCTCTACGACGTACTGCTCGAAATCCCCGAAGTCGCGAAGCCGCTCGGCGCCGAGAAGCTGCGGGCGCTGACCGACCCGGCCAATTACCTCGGCGCCGCGCAGGCCATGGTCGATCGCGTGCTGGCCAACCATCGGTGAACCCGTCGGCTTGCGCCGCGATTTACAGTGATGGGAGCCGCGTGGCAATTTGCCCGGGCTGAGATGAGCGGAGCGGCGGCATGGCGGCGGGTCGGCTCGAAGGCAAACGCGCGCTGGTGACGGCGGCGGCGCAGGGCATCGGACGGGCGGCGGCGCTCGCTTTTGCCGCCGAGGGAGCGAATGTGCTCGCCACCGACATCGCCGAAGAAAAACTGGCCGACCTGGCCGAAGCCTTTGTCGCCACGCGCCGGCTCGATGTCACCGATGGGGGCGCGATCGCGGCGCTCGCCGACGAACTGGGGCCGCTCGACATCCTCTTCAATTGTGCCGGCTTTGTGCATCACGGCACGGTGCTCGACGTGCAGCCCGACGAGTGGGACTTTTCGTTCGCGCTCAACATCCGCTCGATGTACCTGCTGATCCGGGCGTTCCTGCCGAAAATGCTGGAGCACGCCAAGACGCGGCCGAGCGGCGCCTCGATCATCAACATGGCGTCCACCGTCTCGTCGGTCAAAGGCGCACCGAACCGTTGCGTCTACGGCGCGACAAAGGCAGCCGTGATCGGACTGACCAAATCGGTCGCGGCCGATTTCATTACCGGCGGCATCCGCTGCAACGCGATCTGCCCGGGCACGATCGCCACGCCATCACTGGACGAGCGCATCGCGATGCAAGGCGTTCTGCTGCCGGGCGGCACCGAGGCGGCCCGCCGAGGCTTTGTCGAGCGCCAGCCGTTGGGCCGGCTCGGCACGCCCGAGGAGGTGGCGGCGCTGGCGGTCTATCTGGCCTCCGACGAAGCCGCGTTCACGACGGGCGCCATCCATGTCATCGACGGCGGGTTTACCCTGTGACGGGCGCGGGAAACGGCCCCGTTTTCGAGCGCGTGCTGCTGCCGCACCGCAGCCTGCCGCCGCGCGGTTTTCACGTGCTGATGCTGCTGTTGGGGATGCTCAGCCTCGCTGTCGGCATTGTTTTTGTCTCGCT
>Ga0335074_10002288_pt1 | contig 26078 bp, 34 predicted proteins | sample Lox_Sample_23_FD_206715 | JGI IMG/M metagenome (GOLD analysis project Ga0335074, IMG submission 206715) | Soil microbial communities from Loxahatchee National Wildlife Refuge, Florida, United States - Lox_Sample_2.3 | ecosystem: Environmental > Terrestrial > Soil > Wetlands | place: USA...
TTCTTGAGACTAGGGTGGTCACCGCCCGCAATCTCGCCGGCACCAACTTTCGGGAGCTCTTGCAATGACAAGAGGGCCGTTGTCCCGGCGCACGGTTGTCGTTTCCCGGCTATTGAATTGGCTCTGCGTTCGTTATGGCGTCGCAAAGCCTTCGGTTTGGCTTTGCAGGCAGGCCTGCAAGCCCTGTCCATTCAATAGCTTTGCTTCTGACTACCCTCTGACTCTAGCTTGTTTTGGGTTCCAGAATTTGAGTGTTCTTGAGAACTGGGATGTGCTCGCGTTTCGAGCACTCCGCTCCGAAGGTAGTCGTAGTGTCGGTAAGTTATCCCAGTCTTGGTCGCACTCTCCAGGAAGTGTTGCTGGCTTTTGCCATAGTCTCTCTAGTGTTGGCATCAGTTGTAAGCACTGCCGCTCGTCATCGTCTGGCGGTCGCCGGCTTCGAACGCCGTTCCCTTCAGAACATGCCGGATGTCTCCTCCCAGCAGAACGTCCTCTGCACGTTGCTGCGTGCGCTTGTTGGCTGAACCTGCAGTGCATGTCCTGGTTGAACCTGAAGAACAGGTGCGCGTTTGCAGTCGAAGGGACACGGAGTGTTGGTGCCACGGATCACAAGTACAGAAGGACAGAAAGGAACCCATCATGGATAAAAGTCGAGGCGGAGTAAGTTTCACACCACTATTTACAACCGACGAGATCGGATTGCGAAAAGATGCGAGCGTCGAGCACGTCATCAAGGTTTTCCTGAATGTAGGCGAGGCCATAGCCGCACGCTGGATCGAAATGCCAAGAGGCATTTTGCTCTTGCAAGCGGTGCCGGACGAGACTGCTTCCGGCGCTATCTACCTCTATGACCGAGAGCGTCACATCTTCTTCTTTGTCCATTTCGTTGACGGGCGGGACGACACTCTGACCGCTGCGGAATTCGATCAACTTGTCGCGGAATACGACTTGGTTTCGTGGACTGCAAACCCGGCATTTCTTCCAGGTAGGATCGGCAACACGGCAATGGCGTGATGGAGATGACCGTATGAATGGCGTAGACCAAGCGACGATGGAAATGGCAGGACGATACTTCGACTTGTTTGTGAATCGCTTGGCCTACACCATGCAGTCGCACAAGCCAAACGGAAACGGCAAACACTACTATTACCGTCCGCGAAACGACCGGAGACTATCGCTGGAGACCGTCCGAGAGCACCTGAACGGGCAGCTAACAATCGGTATCTATGCTCTGAACCCTAGGACACAACGCTCCAAGTGGGTGGCGATTGATGCCGACCATGAGAATGCCTTGGACGACCTGCTTAAGTTGCAATGGGAGCTGCGGCAGGATGGGGTTGAGGCGGCACTGGAGAAGTCGCGCCGTGGCGCTCACCTTTGGATATTTGCCGACAAGCCTCTGCTGGCGCGACACTGCCGCGTCTACATCTACAATCTCGCCCTTCGCCTGAAGGTGCCGGTGAAGGGAGGCTCCGGTCTCGCCGAAGGGATTGAGATCTTTCCACGCCAGGATCAACTTGAGCCACACGAATTTGGTAATGCTATTCGCGGGCCGCTGGGAGTCCATCGGGCGAGCGTGAAGCGGTACTGGTTCTACGGCGCTGACTATCATTTTGAATCTCAATTGAGTTATTTGGAGCGCCTGCGGAAGATCACAGAACCCGAGATGGTGCGATTCATCACCGGCCTCGAAATGCCCGAGGAATTCCGGCGCAAACAAAAGATTGAGTTGCCGCCTTACGACCCCACACGGCGGGAATTTCGCATTTTGGACCACGTCCGACCCACATGTAAACGGTCGGGAAATTACTGGAGCCAATGCCCGTCGTGTGCAGAGCAAGGGTGCGATCACGGCAGAGATAACCTAGCGATCTCTGTAGCCGATCCGCGCAAGTACAAGTGCTGGGCTGGCTGCACGAAGGAAATGATACGTGCCGCGCTCGGTCACCCGATTCGATTCAGGAGGCAGGTTCAAAATGAGTTCTCCGTCAGCAACGCGCGATAATGGCCAAGCAGCGGATGTGTTGGCAAGACAGGGTCTGCGGTTGCCGCAAATCGTCCTGAAACGCTTGCGAGATGCCGGCATTTACTGCCAGCCAACCGTGTCAATTGAACACCAGAATTATGCCAAGAAGTATGTGGTTCGCGGAGTGGAGTCGGGCGGAGCCGTGGCGGATCTGGGAGCGTATTCGAGTTTCGTCCGTGACCGCGGCGAGACTTTGCCTTGGCTGCAGCGCGTGGACAGCATTGGAGTGAACGGCGTGCATGCCATCGTGGTCGCGCCAGTGCTGATCCGCCTCGAAATGCTGCGGATTGAACGGACCTACGATCTGCTGATCACCCGGCATTCCTTGGCAAGTTCTGCAGGAAATCCGAGGCCGCGGCTCGAGAGTTCGATCCTTTTCTATGGCCGAAGAGGAAGCCTGGAGATGGAGCTCTGGGGAGACGATGTCGCGTTCCGCGGTTTGGTCTGTCCGGTTTTCTACACTAGGGCAGGGGAACGTGTGGTGTTGCCAAACGACTTCCTAGATGCTGCCACCCGAATCACATCTGCAGTGTGCTGCCTCGGATGCCGTCACTGCCATTTGCTCGGACCTAGGCTGACTGCCTCGCTCCAGACGGGGGATCAGAACGCGCTTGATGCAAGAGACGAGCGGAGCGCCACGGTTGACGTAGTTGCGAGCGGAGCAGCGTGAGGAGCTTCGGAATGCGCGACGGACCGAGGGCCGGTGATCTGCCAGGTATTGATGAGGTTCTTGCGGACCCCGCCGCTTCCTATTGGCTTAAGACGGCGCTTTGTTCCGCGCTGAATCGCGACCCTGTAGATGCCGCCCGCGATTCTGTGATCTTGGCGCGCCTGCTGGAAGAAAGGTGCGACCGAATCCTGTCTGGGAGTTGACTACATCTGTTCGCTCATTTCTTTCCCAGCCACGTCTCGGCTTCGGGAGTTATTCTGCCTCTGCGACGGGCGATTGTCGGGATCACCGGGCAGTCCACAAAATTCACAGGTCTGTTCTGCGTTATATATAATGTGCCGTCCACAGATCGGGCAGCTCTCGCGGCCGCACAAACAGGAACTCTCTAGGTCGCCGGGAAAGAAGGACCCCTATGCCTGATACCACAGTTGGGAATCGCAGGCGAGATAAACAACAAATTCCACGGATCGCATCAAAAGAGGCAGAGCAAATCTTCGCACGTTGTGAGCACCTGCTGGGCAATCCAGACGCTCTGTGTCGGAACCTAAGCCAAGCGGGCTTTTCACGGTTCTTGGCCCAGTTCGATGAGAAGATCCTGGAACTTGCGGTGCAGCCAGACTCCTGGGGCGAGCGCACCAGGGCCCGCCTCATCTCGGAAGTCTTCACCGGGTTCAGGGGGAGTCCAGCCGAAGATGCGAGTGTAGAGGAAATCACAGAGATCTCCAATATTGTGATCCCGTGTTTTCTACTCGAACTAGGACGTCGAAGGCGGCACATTGAGATCGAGTTTCCGGTTAATCCCTCCGCTTCTGCCGCACGCTATGGGCTCCGCACCGGGTCGTCCCATCCCACCTATTGCATCAGCAGCGAGCAGCTAATTCGGCTAGTCGCCGCAACCGGCGAGGAACTGGTCGGTCTTTGCTATTTCGGAGACCAGCAGAGTCGTGAGCACATTGAGGCGCAGCTGGCTCTTAAGGGGGGCGCGACGCCGGATTCCCAAACAGGGCCCTCCGATTCGTCATCTCCTTCCAAAACGAAGCATTAGAACAACTCCAAGAAATCCCGCGGCTCAATCGACCGATTCTCGCTTCCAGATGTCATGTCCTTATGTCATGTCCTTCTCGCCATCGCGAGAGAGAATCTGGCCGTTCTCTTGCGAACCCATGACACCCGCGCCGTCAGATCGTCGCGCGAGTGATTGAACGCTGGAAGTCGCTGGAGATGCGAAATCCCGGCCCCGACAATGGTCGATCAGCGCAATCACTCGCGGGACAATCTGACGACAATAGAGGACTCCTGTCGTTTTCCTGCAAGCGCGTTTAGATCGGGGGTAGAGAAATGCCAAAGAGCGTAAACAAAGTGATCCTGGTGGGGAACGTTGGCAAAGACCCTGAGGTCCGGTATTCCCAGAGCGGCACTCCAGTCGCGAATTTCAGCCTTGCCACCAACGAAAGGTTCAAAGACCGCAACGACGAATGGCAAGAGCGGACCGAGTGGCACAGCATCGTGGCCTGGCAGCGTTTGGCGGAGATCGTTGGGGAGTACGTTGCCAAAGGCTCCAAACTCTACGTCGAGGGAAAAATTCAGACCTCGAGTTGGGAGGATCGGCAGAGTGGGGAGAGGAAATATCGCACCGAGATCGTCGCCCGCGAATTGCTGCTGCTCGGCCCGCGGGAAAATGGTGGCGGTGACCACCAGAGCCCGACCTCAGACGACCACGAACAGCAGCGGTCCCAAACTAGCTCTAACGAGAGCGTCGATGAAGATATTCCATTCTGTACGTCTGCGAGATCCCTGCACATCCTTACGAAGGGAGAGCCGTCATGACCCCAACTAATGGACACGCGAATGACCGAGCAAATGGCTCCACTAACGCCGTCCAGCAGTTTGCTCCACCGGCTGGCGACACAAATATCCCCACTACCCTGATCCCGAACGCGGCAAAGATCAAGGAACTGATCGCTAGTCTGGAAGTACCATTTCATCCCTCAGTGATCGAATGGCGCGTCACCAACACCAGCAAAGGTGGATCGCCGCGCGGCCAGGTGATGCCTTACGCCGACCAGCGAGCTTACACAGATCGTCTGAACGCGCTGTTCACTCCCGCGGGCTGGACCCGCAGGTACACCATTCATACCAGCGCAAACTTTGAACGAAGCAAAGACCAGAAGATTGTCGCGAAAGTCTTGGTGACGTGTGAACTAACCATCTTCGGCATTGGGTCACACTCTGCGACGGGAGAAGAATTCGCCGACGATGAAAATGCAGGTACAAGTGCGGAAGCCCAGGCGTTCAAACGGGCCTGTTCCTGTTTTGGACTCGGGCGGTATCTGTACTACTTCACGGGCACGTGGGTCGATCTGGACGATCGCAAGCGGCCTAAGACTATTCCGAAACTGGACAGTTGGGCAACACCGGAAGGATGGCGGCAGGGGCTGCGGCCCAACGCGGAAGTTGCCGCGAGGCTGCCCGACCAAACAACTGCGGGCAACAACGGCAATGGCTATGGCCATGACGGCGGCAACTCGGCGAACGAAAGAGGCGAGAGGCTCGTGCGCGAGATCGAACAGATGGAACGGTCACTGGGGAAGCGCATGTATCGCGGACTGCTGAAGACGGTGGCGCGAGCGTGGAACCCCAAGGATATTCAGGACCCGGCGATTCAGCAAAAGGTCCTGGCGCACATGCAAGCGGCTGAGCGGGGCTTCCGGCGACTAGATGCGGCGCTCGACAGAGTCGGGCCGGAACCGCTGCAACAGATACTCCGCTCTCTGAAGTTGCAGTCCGTCGATCGGGTGGACAACCTGCAAACCCTGCATGAAATCGTGATAGCGCTCGAAACAGCTGCACAGAAGTAGCGACCCGCTACGGTGTATTCCTACCAACCAATTCTTTGTGGTTTATCAATCCTGCTTTGTTGGTTCCCCAAGATAAGCGAAACGGAGGTGCCTGTGAATACTTGCATCTCCGCAGTCCAACACTTACGTCCACTCCGGGGCGGCGCACAGGCCCACCTGTTGCGGACATCCGACGGGGCATGTTACGTCACCAAGTTCCAGAACAATCCTCAACACATCCGCGTGCTCGCGAACGAGATGTTCGCCACCAATTTGGGTTTGGCGCTGGGGCTGCCAATGCCACGGGTGGAAGTGATTGAAGTCTCCGATTGGCTGATCGAACACACAGAAGACCTCCGAATCGCCCTGGGTGGCGCCAGAATTCCATGCCGGAGTGGCAAGCAATTAGGATCGCTGTATGTCGGCTGCGGGAGTCCTGCCATGACGCTCGACTACTTGCCTCGTGAGCTGTTGCAGGTTGTTCGCAATATTAGCGACTTCGCCCGGGTCCTTGTCCTGGATAAGTGGACGTGCAACAGCGACGGTCGGCAGGCAATCTTCTCGAAAGCGCGGAGAAGGCCGCGATACGCCGCAACCTTCATTGACCAGGGCTATTGCTTCAATGCTGGCGAATGGACGTTTCCCGACTCTCCCCTGCGAGGCGCATACGCGAACAACTGTGTTTACGAGGGTGTCGCGGGATGGGAGGCGTTTGAGCCGGCGCTCAGTCGGGCCGAAGGGATGGATGCTCACACCATTTGGCGATGCGCCGCTGATATTCCCGAAGAGTGGTACGAAGGAGATCGAGACGGCCTAGATCGGTTAGTGCAGGCGCTGCATCAGCGCCGTGGGGCGATTCGGAAGTTGATCGCCGAATTTCGCAGGTCGAGCCGGAACCCGTTTCCGAACTGGCGTGAATCGCCTACGGATTTTAGCATGCCTCTTGCGGCAAGAGATCGCTCGCTTGAGGCACAGCGCTTGTAGTTGAGACCGCGCCGCAATCGACGGTCGTTTGGCACAAAAGAATTGGCAAAGGAGGATCAGTATGGTCGAGAACAATCCTCCGGCTCCTCTCGATCTCGCCCGCCCTCCAGTGATCCCCCTGCCAACTGCGCTCTATGTCTCCGGTGAACTCATTTTTGAGCTCTACGACGGGGGACAGCCCAGACGCAGATTTTCGATTCGCTGGGACAGGTTCGTCCCAACGAAGAAAAACGAGCCAGATGCAGTGAGTCCCCAAACGGTTTTGCGCACACGCCAAGATTAGTGCCGCGTTCCTTGACCCACCTGACGCGGACTTTCCATCTGATCGCCAAGCAGTGAGAAATGAGGATGGCCATGAGGATTCGTGTGACCACCAGAGCCGATTTGTTTGAGGAAAGAAAACAACAACACATCGAGCGCGGCTACCGAATTGAAGAGGAGCGGCCGATCCCAGTCAACGGTTTCTGCTCGTTCATCGCCGTGAGCGAAATAGCCGATTCCGACGGAATTGGTGAGCTGGTGACACAGGCGCTCAACGGGATGCCAAGATGAGACCACACGGAAAAACCAAGCTGGGATTCTTCCCATTGCCCGTGCCCGAAGCCACTCGGCTGAAGAATTTCTTTGCCTTCGCACCCGAATTTTCGGCACTCGATCCCTGCGTCGGCGATGGAGTGGCGTTCACTCACTTACTTCAGGGCGTAACCACACATCGCTATGGCATTGAGATCGACGCCAATCGGGCTGAACAAGCAACAGTCTTGGGAATCGAGACTCTGCAGGCGAACGCCATGGATGTCCGGTGCCCGCCGGAAGCGGTGTCCCTGCTTTACCTGAATCCACCGTACGATTGGGAATGCGGAGAGAGCAACAACCAGAGGTTGGAATTGGTCTTCCTCGAACACAGCTATCGCTGGCTCAAGGCCGGTGGTGTGCTGGTATTCGTCATCCCCCAACTGCGATTGGCGAAATGTGCAAGATTGTTAAGCGAACATTTCACGGACTTGCGCGTGTTCCGACTCACCGAGGCAGCTTGCCTCGAATACAAGCAGGTCGTCGTGCTCGGAACACGCCGCAAACGGCATTCCAAGGTTTCTGATGCTGCCTTGTTGGATGGAGTGCGCTACCTCGAAGCATTGGCAACGAAGAGCGAGCTTGAGCCACTGGGCGACAAACCTGAAATTCAGTACGAGATTCCACCCTCCGGGCCGGTTGTCCTGACCCATGTTGGCATTCCCTTGGATGAGGTGGAAGACTTGTTGCCGGAGTCAGCCGCGTACCGACAGGTGGGACGTGTACTTTTGCCCAAGCTGAATGACGTCAAAGGCCGCCCGCTGACACCGCTCCATGGTGGCCATGTCGGACTGCTCTGTACCGCCGGAATGCTCAACGGAATATTCGGCGAAGGCGAAGACCGACACATTGCCCACTGGCGCTCGGTGAAATTCACGGACCATTGGGAAGAAGAGGCAGAGGACGGAACCAAAATCCTCCACGACCGGGAGCGGTTCTCGCACGAGCTGACCCTTGTCTTTGCCGACGGTAAGACCCAGATCCTCACGCACGAAAAGAAGGAGGCGGCAGAATGAAAAATGCCCACTTTCGATTCGGCTGGCTGACCTACGTGAAGAGCACGGAGAAGACGACCACCAGCATCAAGCTGCGGCTCGATCGCTTCATCGGCGAGGTCTTGCCCGACCCACCGCGGCAGGCCAAAGCTCACCTCATTTCCGTCATTGGCGGGGACACTCAAGTTGCGGCCGTCAGCGCGGCTATCTCCTTAGGCGACCGATTCATGGTCGAAGGGCCGGACGTCCAGCCCATTCGAGTCTGTCTCGAACGAAACGCACAATGTTTCAAAGGCTCGGTGCAGCTTCGCGGGCGCAAGAAGCCCCTGCGTCACTTGATTGCTTTGTCCGAAGAGTTCGCTGCGACCAGCGTTCCGGCGAGTTCGGGCCGAACTCTGCTGGCAAGCTCGGAAAACCGATTCATCTGGGCCTCCATCGCCCATACCCACGGAATCCCCGGCATGCCGGACTGGGCCGACTGGTTTGCGGGCGAACTGAAAACGCACCGGGCGATCATGCCCGCGCTCGGTATCGGATGTAAGCCAGTCATTGTCAAAGGGGAAAAAGAGCAGTTTCTCGACTGGCTTAGCTGGGGAGTCGAAAGTGAAGCAATTCGAATTCCCGCCTCCACCGGTTCGATCCACTGGCCGGGCTTCAATCTCGAAAGCCTCTTCCTGACGCCGAAGTAACTCTTAGCTCGTGGGTTGTTACTGGGTACTAGCCGACTTCACATTACCGACTCAAAAGGTCTTTCCAAGGCCGTTCAGCGACTGGCTTCGCCAGATTGACAAAGTCTCTCCGTCTGCCGACTGGATGCCAGCCGCCCACGAAACCGACGATACGTTGCGATTATGATTACCACGATGGCCCGTTCAGGACGCTTTGATCCAAGAGACTTCATAAGTGCGCCATACCGAACCTGCCCTAAATGCGGGCATGAGACATTTGGCATATTGCTGATTCGGGACGATCGCTACACCCGTCGATGCCGGAATTGCTGGCACAGTAGCGAATACCGGCTTCCTGAGTTGCGCCGGAAGATTATCTACCTCGATCAGTTTGTGATCAGCAATCTCATGAAGCTAGTGACGCCTAGCGCGAAGGGGCACGAGAAGGTAAAGGCCGATGCCTTTTGGCAAGAACTGCACGATTTGCTTATCCAACTGCGTCACCTTCAGCTTATCGTATGCCCCTGCTCGGAATCGCATGAGAACGAGTCCCTAGTTTTCGAGTTCGGTGACGCGCTGAGGAAGATGTACAAAGACTTGGGAAGCGGGAACTCGTTCCAGAGGTTCGACAGCATCAAGTCCCAACAGATTGGCGAACTTGCCCATGCATGGTCGGAGGAAAGAGAGCCTAAGTTCGACTTTGACCCATCGGACGTATTGGAAAGAAACCCGAATGGGTGGAACGAACGGTTCTATATAACGACTGGCAATAACCCATTTGTTAAGGCCGGCGAGCTGCGCCGGGTGCGGAACGAGATGCACGCCATCATCTCGCGACTCTTCACTAATGTTTGGAGCGTGGAGAAGCACGATTTCGCTTATTGGTACGATCTGGAACGCAAAGGGTACCAGGGATGGCTGCGGAAAGCGGTGATCCGAAGTCGAGAAGAAAGGGTCAAGGCGCTTTTAGCGTATTCGCCGGGTCGGGAAATATCTCTGGAAAACCTAAACGCGACTTTGCCTTCTTTTGCCGAAGCGCTGTGTGCATCTATTGAACACATCATGAGATTCCCACGTGATGGCACCGAGCGCAGGCCGGAGGAGAGGTCCGCATTAGAAAAGAGCTTCGGGGATGCCAATCGTATTGCGGAGGCGCCGTTTGTGAAGCTCAGTTCCCTTATGTATGCAGCAATCGCCATGCGGGCTGCCAGTGGGCAGAAGGAACCGCCGAACACTGGTACCACTACGGACATCGACACGGTATCTCACCTGATACCGTATTGCGATGTCATGTTCATTGATAACGGTTGTCGGTCACTGTTCTTGGACATGCCCAAGAATCTGCGTCCAGCAGATGCCGACAAACTGTTCTCACCCAACACGAAGGCGGAGTTCTTGGACCGCCTTCGTTGCATCAGAGACGCGATCTCCAAGGAACAGCTTGAGGCGGTGCGAGAGGTATATGGAGATCGCTATACGGAAGGACTGCTCGCAAGATCCGATACGTGAAAAGCGAAGCTTGGGTGGGATCTATTGGATGCTAGCTTCCCAGGTCGATTCCTTAGCTCGATCACGTTAGCCCTCATAAACGCCTTTGTAAGAAGTGATCTCCCCACTCGACATCAAAGTCTGAATAGATTGCGACCAACCAAACGTCAAGAACATGGCGTAGCGCCTCACGTGGTGACCGGATCGGCAACGTGAGCATAATCGCCACCCTTCCTCTTCGGGTTTTCTTTTCTTGTTTCTCCCTCCATTCCGCTTACCTCGGAGGACCTCCATGCCAGAACTGTCCACGATCTACGACTACATGCGATGTCATGCGGCGCTTTTGGGAGAGCGCATTCTCAAGGAGTATCCAGCACTCTACCAATTCGAGGATGCAATTTCCCCTCGCATTGAAGGGGTGCTGCGGAAACCCTTTCCGGCTCAGACCATCGCCATCATGGGAGTGGCCAAGCGCTGGCAGCAGGCACGAACCGCCATGGTGGTCGCGGAATGCGGAACCGGGAAGACCCTGATCTCGCTGGGAGCGATGCACGTCCGCAGCCAAGGAAGTCCCTTTACGGCGTTAGCAATGGTTCCACCCCACCTGGTCGAAAAGTGGGCGCGGGAGGCGTTTCTGACCTTGCCGGGAATCCGCGTGTTCCTGATCGACGATTTGCGAAATGGCGGTGACGAGAACAAAGCGCACGGCGTGAACGAAGTGCGGTTGAGGCAGGGGCGCATTGTGCGGGAAGGCTTGCAAACCACGTTGAGCGAGTTGCGGCTACGCAGAGATTCGCGCAGTTCCCGGAAACGCTGGTTGTCCCTCTGCGGGAGACCATCATTATTTATTGTCGGACGTGAGCGAGCCAAGCTCGGTTACTTCTGGCGGCATGCCTACCGGGTGCCACACTCTGGCCCTTACGTTGGCTGCGTGGTCAATTCGGACACGGGCAAGCCGGTGATCATCGACGACAGCCGACTCACGGCAGGTGAGTTCGAGAAGGTCAAAATCGCCGAGACCATCGAAACCAGGGGTGAGAAGTCCTGTCGCCCACTGCACAGCCCGCTCTGGCAGGCGGACGCGGACAAGATCCGGCGCATGGCCCCGATTGAATTCATCGGGCGCTACATGCCGGAATGGTTCGACTACGCGATTTGCGACGAGATTCACCAATTGGCCGGCGATACCGCGCAAGGAAACGCCCTCGGCACTCTCGCCTCATGCACCGACCGAATCATTGGGCTGACTGGCACGCTGCTCGGTGGTTATGCGGACGACCTGTTTAACACTCTCTTCCGCCTCGAAGCGCGAAGGATGAAGGAGCATGGCTACGAATGGGGCACGACGGGCCGCAGTTCTTTCATCCAGGACTATGGCGTCCTCGAGACCATCACCAGGGTCGAACCCGCCAACAACGCCTGCTCCAAGGCGAAATCGACAAGCACGGTCCGGCGCAAGCCGGGAGCATCGCCACTGCTGTTTGGCGAATTCCTCATGCAGTTGTGCGCCTTTGTGTTCCTCGAAGACATATCCGGGGAGCTGCCACCTTACGAGGAAAGCTATCTCAGCGTGCCGATGGACGCTCCCATGCGGGAAGCGTACCGCGAGCTCGAAGAGGACATGCGGAAGGCATTGAAAGCTCACCGAGGCAACCGATCGGTTCTGAGCACGATGCTCAACACTTTGTTGCTCTATCCCGATCATCCGTACGGGATTGGGACGCTGTATGGTACGGAGTTCGATCCTGAACTCAAACGCAGGGTGAAATTCGTCATTGCGGAGCCTCGTGACCTTCCCGAGAACCAGATCTATTCCAAAGAACGAAAACTAATCGAGGAGATCAGGAAGGAACTGTTCGAGGGACGGCGGTGCCAGGTCTTCGCCGTGTACACACAGAAGCACGACGTCACAGCCAGGCTTCATCGAATTCTGAGCAACGAGGGAATTCACACCGCTGTGTTGCGAGCGAGCGTTGATACCTCCAAGCGCGAGGCCTGGTACGCCAGGCAGGTCAAAGACGGCGTGCAAGTTGTGATATGCCATCCCAAGCTGGTGGAGACGGGCCTCGATCTGCTGGACTTTCCGACCATCATTTTCTACGAGTCTGGCTACTCACTGCACACCTTGCGGCAAGCTAGCCGCCGGTCCTGGAGGATCGGCCAGCGCCGACCTGTGCGCGTGAAGTTTCTTTGCTCGGAAGGGACGATGCAGACATCGTGTTTGCGCCTCATGGGGAAGAAGCTCCTGGTGGCGCTCACCATGGAGGGCAAGTTTGCCGGCGAGGGACTGCAAAACATCGATGAAGACGATGACATGCTCTCGGCGATGGCGCGGGAACTGGTCGAGAGGAATGGCATTGGCGAAACCGCCGATTCGATTTGGCGAGCCCTCACCGCAGAACATCAAAAGCTGTTTCCGACGAATTCTCGCAGTGAGGATGAAACCTCATCCATCGAAATGCCTGGCATTCTGCTGGAAACTCAGCCTGAGCCCGCGGGTCTTGTTGAAAGCGCTATGGACGCGGCGACTATCGTCGTCTTCGGACAGCGACCGCAATCGTTATCTAGAAAGAAGCGGCGCGATCGGCTAGCGGTCCCGGAACAAGCGTCACTCTTCGGTTTCAGTTGAGCTGAAATAACCGAACGTCAATTGCCCTCGCGACCTTCGTCACTCGGGAGCGAAGTCCTCTTCTAAGCTCGCTTCGTCCTCGCTGGCAATGCGGCTCTTTTTCGCAGCTGCCGCGCTTTGCTCACCTTCCAGACTTTGTTTCAAATCAACGTTTCAAAACCAATCAGGAGGAAAGAAGTATGTCAGAAACAAGCACGTTAATTGGCTACAGCGGCCGAACCATTGGCCGCGAAGAACTAGCGCTGGTGCCGACACCAGCGGCAACGGAAACTCACCGCCCGATCCCGCATCACGAGATCGTGCAAGCGTTGATTGAGACGCTTGGCTTTCGCCACATCGGAGTCGTGCACGACGAGTACGCAGTCTCGCCGGACGGCATGAAAGCCTTTGGGGTTCTCGACCTCGCAACCGAGATGGAAGGATGCCGCTTTTCCATCGGTCTTCGCAACTCGCACGATAAGAGCATGCGTTTGGCGATGACCTGTGGGTATCGCGTATTTGTCTGCTCAAACATGGCGTTCGCCGGAGACTTTACGCCGGTCCTAGCGAAACACTCGAAGTCGTTCTCACTCATCGACTGCATCTCGGTTGGCGTCGATCGGATGCAGCGAAACTTCGAGCCGATGCGAAAGCAGGTGGAAGCGTGGCAGAAAAGCGAACTCACCGACGTCACCGCGAAAGTTGTCATCTACGAGGCATTCGTCGAGGGCAGACTGGAAGCCCCCAAGCACCTCGCCCGAACCGTGCATGACCTGTACTTCGAGCCGAAGTACGAGGAATTCCGGGCGCGAACGATCTGGAGTCTCTCCAACGCGTTCACATCGGCATTCAAGGAACTGGATCCTATTCCTCAGTTCAAGGCTACGGCCAAGCTGGGTGAATTCCTGGAAGCCCGGCTTTCACGGTCGTTCTAACCGGCGGGGCGGTAAGGAGCCGGCCGCCCCACTTGTTCGCACTTTTTACTCACGTCTCCAGGGTCTTCGTGAATTCGCGTACTAATTCAAATCCTTCTGGAAGTCGCATCGTCAGATTGCACTCCTTCGCCAGCGCATCGAACACCGGTTCCCATTCCGCTGGCGGTGGATCAAGTTCCTTGGGCATGTCGTGGGTCGCGCGTTTCATGAACGTTGCACGGACCGCTGCAGCGGTTTTGCTCTTGTCGAGCGTTCCTGCGTTGATCAACAGCACCATGTCGATAAGGTCCTTGGTTCTGGTGTTTACGCGCTCACCTCGCGGCAGCGTATACGCATGAAGCTTTTCCGCGAATTGCTGCTCCGCCGAGATGATAGGGAAAGACGGTGGCGCTACGCCCCCGAAGCCAAGCCAGTCTTCGCCGGTGACGACCTCCAGAGGCTCGAGCACTTCGTCTCCAACACCGACGTCGACGTGAAAGCGCGCAAAGTCTCGTCCATCCATTCGTGTCTGGACGGGATACCGGCTGCCGCCTTCCGGAGCCCCGTCCAGATCCGCTCGCGCTTCTCCGACGAGGAATTCGAAATAGTCGTCAAAGGGCGTTGCCGCCGCTTCCTGGAGCAGGGCACGCACCTGTTCACCCCGCTCTCTCACATCTTTTGAGAGGCGCGTGCCATCGTGCAACGTCAAGTCGATGTCCTTGGTCGTCCGCGCGGAATGCATCCGCAACTCCATGGCGTAGCCGCCCTTCAGAAGCCATGGATATGCCGCCGTCGGTCCCTTCGAAAACATCCGTGCCAGGAAGCGGTCGAACGCCACTTGCCGGCGCAGGCGCTGCAGGTCAGTGCCTTGCTCGCGCGCGCGAGTCTGCAACCGAGCTTCGAGCGCGGCACGAAAGGCGCCGGCGGTCTTGTAGGATTTCGCCTTGTCTATCACGCGGGCTGCCCGGCCAGTTCGCGAAGCGAACGTTGCAGTTTATCGTCCGGCATGCGATCGATTTCTTTCTTTCCGATGAGGCCACGGCGTAGGGCTTCGTCGACGGCTAGCTTCAGTTGGCTCCGGTCCACGTGCCCGCTGCGCAGTAGATCCACGATGGTTCGGAGCGGACGCGTCACGCGGATCCCGTGCATTTCCTGAACTTCGCCGGGGTCGAGGTGTGCGCGGTGAAGCACCAGAAGCTCCGGAATCGTGCTGTTCCGGCGAAATTTTCTCGGTACGGTCATGTGCAGCTTCGAAGGCATGAGGTCCGATAGTTCATGAAGACTGAGAGCCGTGTCATGGCTGTAGGTGCCTTCCGGCACTTCTTGCCGATTTTGGGACCAGAGATACCAAAGCATCAGATCGGGGCGTTCCGGAGCCGGAAAATCGGCGAGGCGGTAGATCCCGCGATGCTCACGAATCCAGTTTCCGGCGTTCACGTGGTAGGAGTGCGTCTTCTCGGCGAACCCCGATCGAGTGGCTTGCTTGGTGGTGAAGAAGCCCTGCTGGGATTGGGCTATTTCATGGAGCCGTCGGGCGGCTTCTTTATAAGGTCCGGGCATTACATATTCCCCCAACTTTCTTGGGGGATTATGCTCTATCGCTATGGCCGCAGGCAAGAGCCCTCGCTATCACGTTGTTTCTACAAGGTTTTACATGGATTCGACGGATTCAACCGGGAGCATAATCCCCTAACTTCTTAGGGGAGTTGTGAGGGCTGGAAACCTGCATTCGCGTTTAAGGAGTAAAAGCCATGTTTCAAGAATTGATGCCACTGCTTGCGCAACGAATCTTGCTGCTCACCTTGTCGCGTGTGGGCGACGAACAGATTTCGGTCAACATCATCCCGAAGCCACTGAAATCCGATCCGCAGGATGATGGTTCGGCCCTTACCACACCGCTGAGGGTCACCGGTACTCCCAAGGAGCTTGACGACCAGTTGCCGCCACAGTTGGCAGAGTTTGTCGAGACTCACCTGGGGTTGTCCTCAACCTTGAAGAGTGCCAAGGAACAGATGGAAGCTGCAGCCAAAGCAGCCAGGGAAGCGGCCAAGAAACCCACAAACTCGAAGTCTCATAGCGGATCCAGCACGACTGCCCCTCCACGTCCGGCGAAAGTGCAAATCGAGGCTGGCACGAAAGAAAACTCAGATGATCCGGCATCGACGCCCGAGCTTACCCAGCCATTGACTGCTGGGGGCGGCCCTGGCGCGAGTACCGGAAGCCTGTTCGACCTTGAAGCGAAGAACGACGAGTGAACTCCGGTGTCCTTGTCGTGTTTACCGATCATCCTAGAAAGGAGTCGTCATGGAAGTACATCGCCTGGAACGAGAATTTATCTACAACGGAGTCAAGCTGCCTGATACGACCCCAACGATGACCCCGGAACAGGTCAGAGATACGTACACACATCTGTATCCAGAGATAGCTACAGCTGCCATTGAAGGGCCTGAAACGGTCGCGGGCAAGCTGGTCTACAAGTTCGTTCGCGCGATCGGAGCGAAGGGGTAAGGCACCAACTCGGTCTTTGCCGAGTTGAATCGTAGATAATTGGGTCAGGAACAGATCATGGCAATGTGGGCCCGGCGCCGGATCCAGCGCTACCTAGATGAAAACAGTGCGTTCGTTTCGCAGTCAACGTTGCACGATTGGGTACAGCGTTTGAACACGATCTCGGATGATTACGTCGCGACAGAATGGGAAGTTGGCTTGCTGAACGGTTTCGCGACGGTTGGGGCCGTACAGCATGAGCCTGCGCTTGGTAAGAAACGGATCGATCTCGTCTTCACGTCCTCCGATAGAAAGTTCTCGTTCGGGGCGGATATTGCCGCTGTTTCCGATCAGCAGTTGCATCGGGAAAATCCAGTCGAAGCGTTTTGGGAGGAACTAAGCCGGCGGGCAAAAAAAGCAAACGTCCGGACCGGCGGATTTTCGTTTCACGTCGCGGAGAAACGACAACGCACCTACTTGGGCAGCGGAAATCAACGTTCGCTACTCCTGCCCAGCCCCTCGGGATTCGGCACGCATATTTTCAACTCGGGTTGGGAGGAGTTTATTCGCGTTGTGAAGTCCCACCCGGACACAAGCCACGAATACACTGCACGCTCAAAGAGTCCCGCAGTCCTTGTTTCCATCGCCTATCATCCTGGCAAATTCGGAATCTTCCAAGGACAACACGGTTCGTATACGGGCGCGACCGTGGTCAATGACAATCCCCTCTTCAATGCTCTTAAGGTGAAGGCCAGGCAACTCAAGAAGAGCGCCTACACCGGGCCGCGGGGCGTAATCATCTGCGACGGTGGCAGCCGAATGCTTACGTCCTGGCCGGACTGGTCGACGTACAGCTTGGATCAAGTGGTTGCGGAGTTTTTCGGCCAGCACCGATCGGTGGATTTCGTGGCTATCATTGCGATCAAGCAGGGCGGCAGTTGGGGACACAACGAGTACGTGTACCACCCGAGGAGTTTCGTTCCCAAGCGATCTGCTCTTTTCGGGTCTGACCTCGCGGCCCTGATAGCAGAAGTGGTTCGGCGATTGCCGCCGATCCAGCTAACACCCGAGAATGCCGTACGCGTCATGAAGTGGAAAAAGTCGAAAAGATATGGACCCTTAGGAGGGTGGTCAATGGGAGGGAAGAAGATCAAGATCTCAGCGCGGGATCTATTGGCCCTAATGGCCGGCAGACTAGACCAGGACCGCTTTGTCAAAGGCTACGATGCAGGGGGAGGCAACTTCTTCGAACTCTGCCTGAAGCGCGGACAACTGATTACGAATGCGAGCGTGCAGCGCACTCCAGACGAAGATGACGATTGGGTAACCTTCGAGTTTGGCGAACCGGACTCGGCTGTTGCTCCTTTCTCCGAACCAACTTCCAAAGTTAAGGGCTGATAGAACTGGCGCACCGCGCCACTGTGTGTTGCTCTGCCGAATCAATGAGTCAAAGGACCGCCATGACGCCGAAGAAGCTAACTTCCGCATCTCGCAGAACCCCCGATGAAAACGCCGGGAGAGTCGTGAGAGCGTTGGAAGAAGTTGCGCATGGCTGCGTCAATACGAACGATCCCATCGTGGAGCAATTGAAGCAATGTCCAGGAGCATTCAAAGTCGGGGAAATTCTCGGCCAGGCGTTCGACTCGCTCAAATACGCTCAAGACGGAGGCGAACTCGGAGACCGATACTTACCGCCCGCGGGGACGGTACTTCCTCCGCTCGTGTGATCGGGCTGCCGCTGGAGGTTACGTTTCCCAGCCTGAAGGGAATTCGGGGCCGGTACTGCACGAGGTGGGATGAAGGGCCGGCCGCGGTTCTGGGAATGAGCCTGTTGCGATTGGGAATTTGCCGCGCCAATGATTGGTCGGCCAGCGCGGTGGACTTTGTGGAACGCGGCTTCCGGAGGCTCTGCTCCCAGAATCGCGCAGCTGATGCGAAGAGAGTCTGGGTTGGCGACCTGCGAATTACGGACAGCCTTTTCGAGCTGGCCGAGCAAGAGCGAAATCAGGTTGAAGCCGGAAGAGAAGGGATCACGGACCATTTGTATCTGGTCGGCGACTACGAGGCCGCGGCCTCCATTCCAATTGGTGCGACGCTCACACGCCTCGAAGGCGAACATCCTCACTTGCCAGCCGCTTTTTACGAGGTCTTTACAAAGAACCTCTACAAATGGATGCGCGTATACGACTACATCGATGCCAAGGAGCACGCCGAGACGTGGATCGAGGATCTAAACGACGAAGAGTTGGAAGTGTCGGTGTATCGCAAAGTGGATTTGGAGATCCCAGCCTGCATCAAGAGGTACGCTAAGACGCTCAAATACGGGAAAGCCCGGAAGTTGCTACGGAAGCTCCGGCCGCGTACAGGCCTGGCTCGCGAACTTGTCCGGCACGTACTTGAAATGGATGCTCATGGCCAAGGGTACGAGCACGCCTGGCCCTGCCAGATCAGTGAGAAGGACGTACCAGGCATTGACGACTGGCTTGCGGATGCGGAGTATTCACGACCCGGATGTCTGATTACCTGGTATGAGAACGACGCGATCAACGCCTGCTTTGACGAAGAGGCGCAGCACATGGGCGAGAACGGTCCTTGCCAGCCGAATGTAGCGCTGCCCATTCACCTCGACAAGCCGGTGAAAGAACTGGATGAAGAAGTGCGACGCGTCTTCGCTCACGCCGGCGCGATGCTCCGCTCACTGGCCTCCGCTGCCAAGATCGTTGAACTAGTGAGGGGCCTCTACGATGAATGTCTCCGTGAACATCGGATCGAGTCAGGACTTTCGCTTGAGCCGAGCGCTGCTGGTGTACGGGAAGAGCAGCTATGAAGGCTATCCGTATCGCCATCCTTTTGTAACTCTCCATGAAGTGATGCATGACGGTGAGGTCGCAAGACTGGCGGAAGGCAAGTTGATGACGCCACCGATGCTGCTCGACCTGATGGCCGGTTTGGGAAGATCAGTTCCAGCCGAGATCTTGCCGGCGCGCGTGCTGGTACGCACCGCAGAGATGATCGTGTGGTGGAGTCCAGCCTGCGAGCGAACCATGTTCTTCAGCGTCCACAGCAACGATCGTGTCTTGACCAACATGAATGGCAAGCTCTATCCCCACCCGCCCTTGCTGTTCAAAACGTGCGGCTCTCATTTGTGGATTCGCGCGCTCGCCAAAGACGAGCGGCCGACGGCAGAAACCAAGCTATGCATGGCGCCGTACTGGAACTGCTATGACAACGGCGTGTGTTGCACCGGGAGCATGAAAATCCCGCAGGAGAAATCGGTCGCCGCGATTGATTTGTGGGAGCAGTCGTTCTTCCAGAGCGAATTCACGCACGCCTCCGGCGTTCGCAAGCACGTTCATTTTCGTGGCGGCTTCCTGGCGATGTGGCAATGTCTCGTGGGACAAAAAGCGTTTCCCGCGAAGTACCTGGTGAAGTTGCCGCAGACGCTTGGGGAATTTGTGAAAAACGATGACCACACCTATCGAAACGACAATCCCCGCGAAAATCGACCATGAGATTCCCAGTGTGCTGCTGCAGAAGAAGGTTCAGGTCACGGTAGTCGGCTGCGGCGGGACGGGAAGCGCCATTGCTGCCGGATTGCCATATCTGCACCAAGCCATGGTTGCTTTAGGACATCCGCATGGGCTGGATGTGACCCTTGTCGACGGCGACCGGATTTCCCGCACCAACTGTGTCCGCCAACCATTCAGCGAAAGTGAGATCGGGCTGCATAAGGCGACAGTCCTGGTCACGCGGATCAATCTGTTTTGGGGCCTTGGGTGGAGAGGGGTTCCGCACTTCGTCGATGAACGTTGGGGGCACGAAACCGACATTCTGATTGGCTGCGTGGATTCTCGCGCCGCCCGCAACGCGATGACTCGCACCTCAACCTTTTGGAATTGCCATTATTGGCTGGATCTGGGAAACAATGCCGACAGTGGCCAGTTCGTGCTGGGCGAGCCGGAAAACCAGAGAAACAAAGCGCGGAACTCGCGCCTGCCGACGGCTCCCGAACTTTTCCCCGAACTCATTAACGCGAAGCTCGACAAGAAGGACAAACTTCCGCCGTGTAGCGCATTAGAAGCGCTGGAACGGCAGGAGCCGTTCGTGAACCAGACGCTTGCGTACCAGGCGCTGGCGATGCTGGCACGGCTCTTCCGATATGGACGGCTCTCGTACCACGGCGGATTTGTGAATCTGCGAACGGGGCGCACAACCTCGCTTCCGGTCGAGCCGGTGCTATGGCAACGAATGAGGATGCAGTCATCCGGTTCCGAATATCCAGGAAGCAGAACGAAGAGAACGAAGAAAAAAGGTGGTTAGGCCATGAGCCAAAGTTTTCGGCCAGTGAAAGAAATCTGGAATATGCATTCCTCCTGCTTCGTTGAACCTGAGGAGTTGATTGCGCTGCTGCACGACCTCGCCGCCAGAGTGGGTACGGCCAGCGACGCGCACGAATACGGAGACAACAAGGCCGTCTGGCTCGAAGACGGCAACAAGGTTTTGGACTACATAGAAGCAGACAAGCGCTTCGATGCCGCCAGTTTCAAAGACAGCTTGGAAGAGCAAGGGGTAGTCACTGACCAAAATGACCTGACCGCTTTGACTGCCAATATGCGGAGCCTGGTAAAGCAGTGGCGGAGTTCCATAGGGGAACGCGGAGAACTGGTGTTCTACATCGATGCTTAGGCGGAGAGCCGATCTTCCCCGAATTGGCATGACACTCGCTGAGGATGGGCTACGCCGATTCGCGCCTTTGCTTCGGCTCTTTTCCCGAGCCCCTTAAGCGCGCTCGTCTCACTTCACGCCAAAAGGCTGTGCGGGCGGCGGTGTCCGTTATCTGAAGCACTCCGGCAATCTCCTTCCAATCGAATCCCCGGAGGCGGAGGCCCACCATGGCTCGAGTCTGGTTACTCACATTGCGACTCAGTTTCTCCAACTCCAACCAGAGCTCCACGAGAGCGGACCAGTTGCCTGCAGTTCGTAGTTGTGACAACTCAGCACTCCCACCCACGAGTTGCAGGCGCTTCAACCTCAGCGCGTAGCGTCGAAGAGCTCGGCAGAAGGCGCACATAAGAACTCCACTCGTGTTCTGCGTGAAGAGGCCCGCACCGCTGCGATCAAGGTACCGGGAGACCTGCGCCACCGCGTTCTCCATCAGTTCCGGGGCTTCGCTCGCGTCACCCAGAAGAGACTGGACCCGCCTGCAGGCGCTGTCCCAAATCTGGTGTGCCGCCGCCCGCACGTCGGCGCGAATTGGCCGGCCTGCGGAATCGCACTCCCTGTCCCACCAAACAGGGCCGTTGCTACCAAGAGAAGTCATACACAACGTCACGACAGCTATCTGCCAAGGCAAATCAGCTGTCCGGTACCCGGGCTAGAGTCCACACCACCGAAAACCTCGAAGCACTGAAATAACAAGTACTGCGAGGCTTCGAAAAGGGACTGCTCGACGAAGGGCATCGACTCGGAGAACAATTCTGTACAGCGCTGAAATCGCTCAGGCGGGCACCAGCCGCGGCACACGAACGGATGGCTTTTTGTGGTTGCTGGTCTCGGCTCGGTGAGGGCTGGCATGACCACCGCCGCAGTGCTCGCGGGGCGTGAGCGTCTGGCCGGGAGCACGTGAATCTTGTACTTTGGCTTATTAGAACCCGACCCCTCGCACTTTAGTTGCGCCGGCAGGCAAAAAATGTCCTCCCTGAAAAACGAGCTTGCCTGTCACAAATCCCGCTCTGGACGCCATATATAAGGTAGAGGAGGTTTTCTGGAAGTACAGGACGCGGGAGTGTGTACGGTCTTGGAGATTGACCGCCCAACGACGTGACTTCCAGAACCCGGGTTATGGGCGAATCGGACCGTACGCGCAAGCGTCAGGTATTCTGCTGGCCAAAAGCGGCAAGAGAACTGGTGAGAAATTACCAGGAAAACATCGGCAGAGGCTTGGAGCCCAATAAAAGCGATAAGGAAGCGCTCCTGGCAACGCTGGCCGAGCTTTCCGGAAACCCCCGGGATGCGTGTTTGCGTCTCTTGCGCCACCTTGGGGTAGCGTACAAGCGCACGTATCGCGAATGGACGAAGCCGGAGCAACAGCGACTTCTCGACCTGATCACGTCGATCCCGGTGGAAGAGGCCGCCAATATTCTGCACCGGTCGCCGGGATCGGTTCGCTCGATGCTGCATCGCCTGGGCATGGGCGGGAGAACCGGCCGTGAATGGTTCACCAAGTTTTCATTGTCCCGGGCGCTACACACCCGTCCCGACGAAATCCAGAAATGGATCGACGCTGGCTGGCTCAGGTCGCGCACTCTCACCACTGCCGGTGCACACGCACGCATCATCTATGCCGATGATTTCTGCGAGTTTGTAAAACAACACGGGCGTGATGTCGTGGGCCGTCGCCTTACCTATGACGCGCTTTGGTTTGTGCGGAATTACGTGTTTCCGCCAAGCCACGCAGAACTACTGTCGGTGAGAGGAACCTACAAAAAGCACGATGCAGGCGACGAGACCGGCGCGAATACGGACTCTCCATCGGCCTGCGGTTCCGAAGAAGGTGCGTAATGTCAGCAGCAAAGGAAATTGTGATCGTCGAGCACAGCGACGACCACTCTCAGAAGGCGAGCAAAGATACAGGGAGCAACGGATCAGGCGACGCAAACGGTACGCGTGTGGCGCACACGGATGGTCCTCCCGCAGTGAGGCGACGTCTGCCGGACGAGCGCCACAGCCTGACCCATCACTTCTCCGTAGGTGGGCAGGAAGGCTATGTCACAGTCGGTTTGTACGAGGATGGTCTGCCAGGCGAACTGTTCATCAGGATGGCGAAGGAAGGCTCCACGGTTTCCGGGCTCATGGATTCCTTCGCAACTGCAGTGTCCCTGGCGCTGCAGTACGGCGTCCCTTTGCGCGTCCTGTGCGATAAGTTCAGCCACACGCGCTTCGAGCCAAGCGGTTGGTCGGGCAATCCGAAGATTGGCTATGCCAAGTCGATGATGGATTATTTATTCCGCTGGCTCGAACTGCGCTTCTTGAAAGGCGAGCAGGGACTCCTGTTTGAATTGCCGAAGCCGAAGCCGGCTCAACCGAAGGGCGAGGTGACCAGCGCGGTCGAGGGCCTTGGGCAGGTCGTAGAGCTGGGAGACGCGCCTCCGTGCCAATTTTGCGGCTCACTGATGGTCAGGAATGGCTCCTGCTATCGGTGTATGACCTGTGGCACCACGAGCGGCTGCTCATAAATTAAAACGCCATTCTCGGCGTGAAAACGAAATATCTGTGCTTGGAATTGGGGAGAACGTGGACTGTGAGAGTCCTTCCCGCTTTTCCTTCGACCGACGCCGCGCTGAACCGCTCTGCAATACAACCCAGGCACCACGGGAGAACCGCCATGAGACTGCGTCCCAACGAACTCTGTCCAATTCACAGATCAACGTCGTGCTGTGGGCGGGAACTGATGCCCAGACCCAGGCTGATCAGGCTCGGAGTTCAGAGAATTGAAGATCCGCATCACCCAAGAGGATATCGCGAACTCCGGTCACCCGCCGAAATGCGCAAACTGATGAACAGGAAAATTGTCGAGCAGGGCGGGATATGCCCTATCTGCCACGAAGAGTTCACGGATTACAACGACATCGTGCCAGACCACAAGAATCCGAAAGGCATGGGCGGAGCCTGGAGAGACGATCACCCGGACAATATCCAGGCAACACATTGGTGGTGCAATGAGGGAAAGGGATCTTCACGGGGGATCGACTGATTCACCGATGCATCCTGGTCTCCGATTTTTCTTGACATTATCGGCAGATCTGCCGATGATTGGGCCCATGCGTTATCCCGGCGGAAAGGGCAAGTGCTTTCAACACATCATCAATGTTCTGCCGGAACACTCTACCTACATAGAGACCCATCTAGGCGGAGGGGCGGTTCTGCGACATAAGGCCCCAGCCAGAGAGTCGATCGCCATCGACGTTGACCCCAAAGTGATCGTGTGGTGGCGAAGACACTACCCAAGCCTCGCAACCTTCATCGCTGGAGACGCGATGGCTGTTCTTCGAAGTTATCCCTTTACTGGTTCTGAGGTCATTTATTGTGATCCTCCTTATCTTCCTTCCACACGCAGGCGATCGCGCGTTTATGCGAACGACCTGACTGAAAGCGATCACATCGAGCTCCTTTCTGTTCTGAAACGGCTGCCCTGCCGCGTCGCAATCTCGGGATACTCGTCGCAACTCTATGAGACCGAGCTTCATGGCTGGAACGAGATTCGCTTTTCTGCCAAAGCGCACAACGGGCTCCGTGTCGAGAGCCTCTGGATGAATTATCCGATCCCAGACGACCTCCACGATCCACGGTTCCTCGGACGCAATTTCCGGGAACGCCAGAATGTGAGACGGCGCATGAATCGACTTCAAGACAGAATTTCGCGGCTCAGTAAACCGGAGCAACACGCACTGGCAACATGGCTAACTAATCAGTTGAGAAATCGGAGAGAACTTGCATGCGGCATTTCGTGTTCTTGAAAAGCGGAATTGAGCACAACGTGCTACTGCCTCCGCCTGACGCACAACTATTGCCTGGGATTTGCTGGGGCAGTCCCCCCGAACTGTTCACTCCAGCCTACTGGTACACGCAATACCTCATGTGTCGTTCAGCAAGCTTTAGGTCGATCCATCGGATCGGGCAAACCTTTCCAGAGGAGCTGACCGCCTGTCTGCTCGGTGGCTATGGAATTCCTGCTGAAGTCGGACTAGCCGCCTTTTGCCGGCTAAGAGATGAGTCACTGATATCCGAACTGTGCACGGACCAGCAACTTCTTGAACGCAGATTACAGGAGCCGCTGTGCGTGAACGGCCGTTGGGTGAGATACCGCTTCTGGCGGCAAAAGGCGATGTATCTCTCAACCGCATATAGCTCCCTTAAGACAAACGAACTTCCAACTGGGGATGCGTTGAGGTTGAAGTCAGAATTGATGACCTTGCCTGGCATCGGACCAAAAACTGCTTCGTGGATTGTTCGGAACTGGTTGGGCTCGGATCAGGTGGCTATACTCGACATTCACGTGGTTAGGGCAGGACTTCTCATGAAATTGTTTTCACCGGAGGATGACGTCAGCAAAGATTATCCTCGCATGGAAGCAAGGTTTGTTTCTTTCTCTCAAGCTCTAGGCGTTCCAACCTCTGACCTTGATGCTTTGATGTGGGGGATGATGAGAGCAACACCGAAGCTGGTCAGACGATTGCTGAGCGCGATTGTGGCGATGCAGGGAAAACCTTTGAACCAAGCAGAGCCAATCCAGTCGCAAGAAGCCTGAAACGCACTCCTCTTATTAACGATTCGGCTATATCCGTCCCTGTCCGACCCAGGATTCGAAATGGTAACCCGTGCGCCGAGGCAACTAAGGCTGCATGCCCCATCAACACTCCAGCATCGCGAAGGAGCAGTGGAGCATAGTGTTCGTAGTAGTTCTCGGCCAGATCGCAATCGCTTAACAGGCAAATGACGGCAGCTTGGTGGCCTACGAGATGTTCGTCGACCAGATCGAGTAGCCGTTTGGAGTTCGTCTCATTGACGGATAGCTGGCCCAGTGAATGTTCGTCTGGGATGTATACCTGCCAACCGGCCGTTGGCCGGTAAACCAGAAGGTGGGCGGGATGAAGTGCTCCCATCGACGCCACGCAACGTTTCTGTCGATTGCGGTCGTTTCGATCAACGAAGCGGATGCCTGAGACATCGTTCAGGAAATCGGATAGTTCTTCATTCGTGGGCCAGCTAAACGATTCAGCAGAAACCCTTTTTTCTAGAGCGGTGGTAAAAGAGCAATTCGACTTGTGT
>Ga0335074_10002289_pt1 | contig 26077 bp, 29 predicted proteins | sample Lox_Sample_23_FD_206715 | JGI IMG/M metagenome (GOLD analysis project Ga0335074, IMG submission 206715) | Soil microbial communities from Loxahatchee National Wildlife Refuge, Florida, United States - Lox_Sample_2.3 | ecosystem: Environmental > Terrestrial > Soil > Wetlands | place: USA...
CAACTCACGGTCGGACGATCTTGGGCACCCTGCCACCTACCTGAGAATCAGGCTCTGACCTGCGACTTCGTGGAGCCCCCTTACGGAATCGAACCGTAGACCTTCTCCTTACCATGGAGACGTAGGCGACATTGATCTAGAGGTAGCCTAAGGCATGCAAGCCATCTAGCTGGTAAAACCGTCCATAGAAGTGCCTGCATGTATCCCCGCCTCCCTGGCAGTTGTCCCCCCGCTGGTCCCCCCAGCGGGTACACTGTCCTGTATGACCAACCGGCGGTCGCGCGGTGACGGCGGCATCTCATTCGATCACCGCGGCCCGTGCAGCGATAGCGAACGCCATCGGCATTGCCCTGGCAGCTGGCGCGGCGAGGTGACCCTGGGGTTCACCGCAGAGGGCAAACGCGACAGACGGCGAGTTAAGGGCCGCACCAAGACCGAGGTCCAGGAGAAGCTCAAGGCGCTGCACGCCGACCTGGACAAGGGGATCATCCCGAAGGCCGGCTCCGCCGCCTACACGGTGCAGCAGGCCGCGGAAGACTGGCTGCGCGAAGGCCTCACCGGACGGGCCGCCAAAACGGTCAAGAAAAACGAGAACGTGCTCAGCCCGATCCTGACGACGATCGGCGGCAGGAGACTGCGGGAGCTGACAGCCGCCGAGGTAAATCAGGCCTTGTGCACCATGGCAACCACATACTCCAGTGCCGCAGTGACGATGGGACACAATGCGCTGACCCGGACAATCAGGCACGCGGAGTCTCGTGATCTCGTCGGACGCAATGTCGCCACGCTGGTCGACACACCCCAGGGCCAGACCGGACGACCCAGCAAGAGCCTGACCCTGGAGCAGGCTGCGGCGCTCGTGCGCGCTTCAGCCCAGGACCCCCTCTCGCTAGAGTTGCCGACTGGGCTCAAGGACCGACGGCGTCCGTCCTCTCTGATGCACGCTTACATCGTGCTGAGCCTGACTACAGGGCTCCGGACCGAGGAGATCCGGGCTCTGCGCTGGGACCACGTGGACCTGAACGGCAATCCCGAAGCCCGGCCGCCGACCCCGCCCCATGTGTCGGTGTGGCGCTCGGTGCGAGGTCATGGCGACACGAAGACGGAGAAGTCGCGGCGAACCCTGGAGTTGCCGCGGGTGGCCGGTGAGGCCTTGGAGGCGTGGTTGGCCGATCAGGCTGGTGAATGCTTCGAAGCAGGCACGCGGTGGCACAATAACGATCTTGTTTTTACGACTGCCACGGGTACAGCCCTGGATGCCGCGAACGTAAGGAAGATGTTCCGGGCAGTCTGCAGACTGGCCGGGATCGGTGACCAGTGGACGCCAAGGGAACTGAGGCACAGCTTCGTCTCGGTGATGTCGCAGGCAGGCATGGCCGTCGAGGAGATTGCCCATCTGGTAGGACACAGCAGCTCAAGAACCACTGAGGTTGTCTACCGGCATGAACTACGGCCGGTGATCCGCTCCGGCGCCGAGATCATGAATAGAATTTTCATATAAGCTCGCTGATGATAGGCATAGCGGGCACCCCGGCAGAGGCTGTCATGCGACAGATATATCGGCCCGTTGACACTGAATCCATCCGTCGGCGCTTCCGTGCTGTCGAGTTGGGCCCAGTGCATCCTCAGGTATTGGGATCCCAGATGTTGCCTGCGTCCCTCACCTGATTAAAGATGACGAACAAGCGTAGGCTCAGAGCGACCCTCGGGACCCCGGGACCACGCCGCCAAAGCAAGCCACGTGCCCATAGGAGGGCAGAGCAGAATGAGCAGTCAGATACCCCCAGGCCCGCCGACCGAGCCATTCTTATCCGCCCATACCCCGCCGTCGCGCAAGAAGCATCACTGGGTGCGATGGACATTCGTCAGCATCGGCGCCGTGGTGGTGCTGATCATTGTGCTGTCTGTGGTGCTGGGCGGGAAGGGCAGCACGGCCTGCCCGAAGGGATCGACCGCAGTCAATGGCGGCTGCTCCTACGGGTCGGCAGCGTCAGCCACAACTGCCCCGCTGGCGACTGCTGCTGCGGCGGCCAGTCCCACGCCGAGCCCTACTCCGAGCCCCACACCCAGCCCGACTCCGAGCCCGACACCGCCCCCGCCGACCACGCTGCTGAGCATGTCTGGCAATGGCATCGAAAGCTCGGCACCATTCTCGGTTACCACTTCCACGGTGACAGCCACATACACCTACAGCTGTGCATCCTTCGGCACCTCTGGCAATTTCATTGCCGACATGATTTCAGGCAATCCGTCCAGCCTGAGCTATGACGACCAGCCGATTGCCAATGCGCTCGGCACGGGCGGCAGTGACACGACGACGCTCTATCCCCAGGATGTCCCGGGCAGCTACCATCTGACCGTTGATTCGGAATGCGACTGGACAGTGACCCTGACTTCAGGGTGAAGCCATGCAAATGCGCCGAAAGATGATACGAAGGAATGCGTATAACAGGTAGGACAGGCTGGCCCTGATTACAAGTCCTGGTTGTCGAGACAGCTACGGGCAAGACCGTCTACCGCCGCGACGCGCGGGCGCTGGACGCTTGTTGCGCGATGATTCACGCAGCCGAGGCCGAGGCGCAAGCCGAAATCGACGCGAGCTAAAAAAGATCCTTAATAGGGGCGAGATCGGTCAGTTCCTCCGATTCTGTTGATCTTCGGGCGTCGTGGTCGCCATCGCGCAACCCTGATCAGCGTCGTCGTCGTCCATATAGACAGTGCCAGTCGCAGGGCGGCACCAGCCCTTATTGCTAGGTGTCGTGATGAGACCTTTCGTTCTGGCCGCTCTATCAGCCGTTGCCGCTCTCTTAGCGATAGCCGCATGTGGCAGCCCAACGACCACGATCATCAAGACTCAGCCCGCCGCATCGCCCGCTCCTTCGCCCGCACCCGATCCGGCCGCATCCGTGCTCTACAGCGCGCTCTCAGCTGCAGACTCCAACGTGTCGAGTGATCCGGATTCCCTGGCCAGCTATGCCAACGGTGTGTGCAACAGCATTGGCAAGATTGCCTTAGCGTCTCAGCAAGCCGGGCAGGACGCATACTGGCTGGGACTTCGTCGCCTGCCGGACGAGTTCCAGACGCGGCTCGTAGCCGGCAGCTGCCGCCCGAGACTCCTTGCGCACCATCCTGACCGAGTCCTGGACGTCGATGTCCTGTTCTTCCTCGTCAGCCTTCTTGCCGACCAGAGATGCCAGGGACTGTCGCAAGCTCTCGACGGTCAGGCGCCACTCGCCCTCGAAGTAGCGGTGCTGCGCCTAGGCAAAATAGTCGATCGCCTCGGCGAGGTCGGGATGCGATTGCGGGTCCGGCGCTTCCAACTCCAGCAGCAGGAGCCGACGGTGACCCGCCTGTTCCAGCGGGCTGATCCAGTCGCTCTGGCTGAGCTGGTGGCTGATCTGCGACTCGCCAACCGGGAGGTGCTGGCCGCTCTGTACGGCCTGGCTCCACGGACGTCCACCTCGACGCGGCCGCCGAGCCACAGCGGGCAGCCTGCCGCGGACTCGTGCTTGCTGGAGATTTCGAACGTGAACATGAAGCGGGCGACCCCCACGCCACGCCACACCTGAACGGTCCTGAGCATCGCTCTGACAGCGTTCTGCTGCGAACCAATCGAAAGCCTGGTCTCGCTCAACATGAGATACTCCCGGACGATAGAGCAGGAAGTGAAGCGCGAGAAGCAGCGCGCGCGTCCCCTCCGTAGGTTCGTCCGAGATCTCGCCTCAGCGAGGATACCGGCGACGGATGGCCGTGGATGGGAGGTGCGCGGGTGTCGCGGTGCGTGTTCGAAGATCAGGAATGGGCGATGGGTTGGCTGTCAGCCGGTCGGGTTACGGTGATCGCCATGTCGGATGGCCAAGCCGCTGCGGTGGTCGCGTCTGCACGGTTTTCAGATGGGTCCAGATGCCGTATATCAACCAGGTAGATGCGCTTCTGGCTACCGCGCAAGGCAACCTGGCAAATGCCAGGCAGCAGGCGGATAGCTGGCCCGGCTGCGGAATGGTGCTGGCCCGGGCCTTCGAGCGTGCCGTCTGTGCTGTCTTCATGGCCTGGGACGATCCCTACAAGCCAGATAGGAGGATTCACGCTGCTTTCTATGAGCGCTTGATGCCGCTGATCGACCAGCCGCAGGCAGAGGTAATACGGCTCGTGTGGGAACGCGAAGGCCAGGGCCGTCCGGCCATCGATATAGCGATGCTGCTCACCGCCTGCCGGGACGTCATCGGCTACCTCGCCGACCTGGCCGCCAGCGATCCGCCGGAGGGATGGGAACCGCGGCCGATCCCAGAATCCGTTGGCTGGGACGGGCTGTCTGATGGGGAGCGGTCCTTCTTGATGGCGGCGCTGATGGCGGCGCGACAGTGGACTCCCGGTGTCCGTCTCGTATTCTTCGGCTCACGAGCCGCCGGTATAGCTAGGCCGGCCAGCGACTACGACGTGTTGTTCGTCTTTCCTGACCAGACCCCAGAGCAGCACCGAGGGCAGGCCATAGGCGAGGTTGACAATCTTGCCAGGTCGCAAGGCATAGAACTCGATGTTGCGAAGTCCACGGCCAGCGACTGGCAGCACCCGCAGCTAGCGAGCCGTCCGCTCATTGACCGAATCAAGAAGAGCGGTGTGGAGGTGCCAGGATAAGTGCGACAGGCCCGTGGCCAGGCTCCCGACCAGTACCACATGGCCTGGGACAGGATCGGCCCTCTCACTCTGCCGACGCTCCGCTGCCGGGGTCTTCGCTCAGCACGAATGAGCGATAGCGCCACGCCGGGCCAGGTGGTAGGCCTTCTGAACGACGCTGACGATCTCGGGACCGGCGCGTCGGCATCGACTCTGCAGCGGATCGATCTTTGCCTTCAGCGCGGGCCAGAGGGCTTAGGCCAATCAGCTACTCGCTGCATTTCCAGAGTGATGCGCCTGCACTGCTATCCGGGCAGGAGTGAGGTTGCCCCCGCTTCACGCTAACGGGCGGATCGGTTAGCTGCCTTGCTCTACAGCCGCCTGACGGCGATTGCGCGAGTAAGGTTCCTGCCAGCTTAGAGCCCCAGCTGCCACCGGATAGTGCGCTGATTGCGCTGATTAAACCAGGGATGGCCGTCCCCCGATGGCCGCTGGCCCGCAGCACTTCCGAGCGGCGTGCGCTCGATCACGGCATTGAGCAACGCCATCACGCGGGGGAACAGCTCGGCCACCAACTGGCCCGGATCAACGACGGCCGAGCCGTTAGAACCAGCTTGAACACCCCACGCAGCCCGGCCGTCCAACCTGTCCATACTGGCCAAAATCCTGTGCTCGCTCTCACCCGGCAGCCGGATGACCGCGTCCCGGAGCCGACCATCCTGTCGGAGCGTTACGCCTATTACCTGGCCATGGACGGTGTTCCTGAGCTGAGTCAGGACGGTCACCGTGTCCGCTAGGGACTGATTGACCTCGAACAGCTCTCCGAGCGCCCGATCGTGCTCGGCCAGCTTCGAGCGCCATTCGGGTTTCTGCCAGCCAGCTTCGCGCGGCTTGCCGTCGACGTTAAGTAGCAGGTGCACGAATCGGGCCGTGGCGTCGACAACTCCCATGAGCAGCACGAGAAGCGTGTCGAGTTCGACCAGCATGGTCCGCACGGCATCCCGATGCTGTGGCAAGTTATAGGCGCAACAGAAGCTGTCCCGTGTCCGCAAGGCTCGCTGGACGCGCTGCACGAGCGCATCGTGCAGGCCGCTCAAGGCCTGCTTGTCATCCTCAGCCCCCACCTGCTCGCGGGCTGCTGACCACCGCCACAGCTCGGGCAGCAGCCCGACCGCTCCGACCTGGTAGTAGAGCCATTCGTTCATGCGCGTGCCCGAGCCATCAGCAACACGCGGCAACAGGAACTCGCGCTGAGAACGCAGATACAGCCCGACGACGGCGAGCGCATTGGTGATTGGAGACAGGGTCACCCCTTGAACCACCGGCATTCGCGTCTCGAACAGGTACGGCCGCTCCGTGATAAAGAGATCAGCGTTGACGGCCATGGCCGCTTGGGCAGCCATGGCATCACGCTCCCGTTGGTCCGCGGCTTCGGGAGTCTGGTACTCGCGGTCGGCAGTTGGCATCGTGTCGCCGCGGGCGTACTCGGCGCGCTCGCCAAAGACACTCGTACAAACTGACGCCTCGGAGACATGTTTGTAGACCAGGCTGCGGACACCGTGCTTGTCAGCGGCTTGCAGTTCGGCCCAGCCCTCAGCGATGCCCCCGCTTGGGGGCGAGTCACTGGCCGGCCCCGCGTCCCGGTACTTAAGCAGCTTGACGTAGGGATGCTTGAGCATGCCAGTCAGGATGGCCCTCTCGCTGAGCGTCATGTCGCTGGGAGCGGCCAGCAAATCGGCGTCAGCCAGGACCACAAGCTTGCGCAGCGGTGGCCGCGTCTCGAACAGCGCGCCGGTGTGTCCGCTCTGCAGGCGCGGTTCCGTCGGCCACTCAGGCGAACGCGGCATGACCGGGCCGGAGCGCGTCAAGCGCGGGATCACAGCTGCCTCCTTGCCGTCCGACGCCCAGGTACACCGAGCAACGATGGACCTAGCAATCCCTAAACAGGTAACCTGAGGTGCCGAACCCGATCATGCTCCGAGTAAGACCGCTGCCAGCCGGGAATGACGCGGGTTGTCGCATGATATTCGGGGAAACAGATGCAAAAGGTCCAAGTACAGCTCGAGGGCGATCTGGCCGGCGGTCCGGCCGACGGAACCCTCCTGTTCGGCGTGGACGGCCGGGAGTACGAAATAGAGCTGAATGCCAAGCACGCGGCCAGCTTTCGCAAGCAGCTGGCAAGTTTCGTAGAGCGGGCCAGGTTGGTACCACGGCATCGCCGTCGTCCGAACCCTCGGTCAGCAGCTTCTCGTGAGCGCAGCCGCACTTCGCGCTCGACGGCGCTGACCACCCCACCCACCGCGACCAGGCCAGCATGATCCGCCGGTACATCATCTGGCGCAACAACGACGCCTACAACGAACGGCTACGTCAGATCGTCACCCGGGCTACGTTGCTTGATGCGGCACTAGTCCGCTGAAGGCAGCGCGGTCTGGCTCACAGGAGCGGAGCCGACTGCATGAGGAGCAAGGGTCCGCCATCGAGAGCTTCGGTAACCAGGTGCGGGATGACCGTCAGCGCCGCCTCACAGGCGTACTGCAGCGAGACGGCGTATTGCGACTCGTCGAGGTCTAGCATGGCCGCCCACTGCTCCGGGAAGTACCGGGCCAGCATCGAGAAGCTGTAGAGCAGCAGCCACCATGTCATAAGCGGCGTTGGTGGCGGAGTCCTGTTCGCTTCGAGCGATGGACGCAAGTACCGCTGCTTCTGATAGCGGTATTCGGGAGCGATCTGATCAAAGAAGGCCTGAACGGTCGGGGCTGTTAGGAGAGACGGACCGTTGGGCAGGGGCCACCGCAAATGAACGCGGCATAGCCAGTCGTCAACCTCTTCGAAGGTCTCGTCCGACAGTGGTGTGGCCCACCCGTCCGCAGCTGGATAGCGCGACATCTGGTCGTGAAGCCATGCGAGGCGTTCAGCATCGGCAGGCAGCGTCCGGCGGATGAGTAGGAATGATGCGCTGGGCTCGGCGTGGAGCGACGTCGGCACCGGAGGCTTCCACTGGAAGATGGGGACGTCGGGTAGGCTGCCGACCTCTTTGGAGATAGTGAGGAGACCACTGAGCGGTGTTTCGTTCACGAGCCTTAGCGCTTGAGGCTCTCCGGAAACCGGTAGCGGTGCGAAATCGCAGATATCCGGAAGCGATGCCCAAATAGTGCCGATCCTGACAGGGCTGGTGATCTGGCTGGAGCCTGTCGCCTGCGCTACCAGTTGGAAGGCTCCGTCGGCCTTGTTCGGCTTAACGCAGATCTCCTCCAGGGCGGCTGGATTCTTAGTCACCGTCAGACCGTGACCGTCCCATAGCCATCTGCCGTCTGCGTGAGCTGCCGTGATGGCCAGGGCCGGCTTGGACGAGGGCGTAGTACAGGTTGATCGGTCGGGTCGCTGCCGTGACAACCTTGGCGGCCGTCATCTGTTCTTCAAACTGCTGCATGGCCGCGGCGAAGGCCAGCCGACGATCTTGGTTCTCGGCTAGCCTGCCTATGCCCGGCATGGAGGAGCGACGGGACCGAAGCCGGAACCAGTGCATCGCGCCCTCGTCGATCGACATCGTTTCCCTCCGGACCCATCGGCATTAGTCAGTTTATGGGCGATCGATTGCTATCAGGCCCGTCCTGTCCGGCGCGCCTTCCGAGGCGTACGGCTCTTCGCCGGTAGCGTCTCTCTGCGGCGCCGGAGAGGTTGGCTCGGCCATGGCCGTCACTCGCTGGTCAGCAGACAGCAGGTGTACGGCTTTTCGTGCCCCACTGAGTAACCAGAAGGGACTCTGGCGACGGCATTGCCGTGTACACGCTGTTCGCCTTATCGAGAAACTACGAGACAATGAACGCGATCATGATCGAGCGGATAATCGTTCAAGGATACCGGTGCTTTGAGAATCTGGACGTGAGTCCGAATCCGGGCATGAACATTATCGGTGGCGACAACGAGTCTGGGAAGTCGACGCTGCTTGAAGCTCTCGCCTTGACCTTGACCGGTAAGGCAAATGGCCGGACGGCACGTGAGGAATTGAATCCCTTCTGGTTCAACGCTCGCAGCGTTACAGAATTCTTCGACAAGTATGGCACTCGTGATCAGGTCGCTCTCCCTGAGATTCTGATCGAGCTGTACCTCTCGGACCGCGATGAGTTCCAGCGCCTCCGTGGGGTTCACAACTCCAGGCAGGTTGACTGCCCAGGTGTCCTGATGCGGATCGCACCGGCCGATCAGTACAGGGAAGAGTTCGAGGCTTATCTGCGGGACACTCCTCCCACCGTTCTCCCCGTTGAGTTCTACGAGATCGAGTGGAAGGACTTCGGGGACAACACACTGAGCCAGCGGCCGAAGGAGCTGGCGACGTCGTTCATCGACTCGCGCACAATCCGCTCAACTTCCGGGGTGGACTACCACACGCGGGAGATGCTCAGCGAACATCTAGACAGCAAGGAGCGAGCCTGCATCTCGATAGCTCACCGGAAGTCACGGCAGGAGATCACGGACAGCACACTCGCCGGCATTAACAAACGGCTGGCCGAGGAGCACTCATCACTGCACCACCGGCCGATCGGCCTGCAGATGGACCAGTCCTCCAGAGCCTCCTGGGAGACAGACATCGTCCCCCAGGTCGACGACATCCCGTTCGCCATGGCCGGTCAGGGGCAACAGGCCGCCATAAAGGTAGCCCTGGCCATGAGCCGGACCAGTGGCACCTCGACGTTCATCCTGATTGAGGAGCCCGAGAACCATCTCTCACATACCAGCCTGACGCGACTCATCGCGCGGATTGAGGGCCTGGCGGCTGATGACCAGCAGCTCTTCGTGACGACCCACAGCTCATTCGTCCTCAACAGACTCGGCGTTGACAAGCTGCTTCTCTTGCACCACGGCTCCCCGAGCAAGTTGTCGGATCTCGGCGAAGATACCGTCGGCTACTTCCGGAAACTTGCCGGGTACGACACCCTGCGGCTTGTACTGGCAGAGAGGCTCGCCCTCGTCGAAGGGGCGTCCGATGCAATGGTCCTCGAGCGCGCCTACAAGGACAAGACAGGCGACCTGCCGATCGATGATGGCATCGACATCGTCTCGATGGACGGGCTGACCTTCAAGCGTGCCCTTGAGCTCTGCGCCTGCTTGGACAGGCAGGCTATCGCTCTGCAGGACAACGATGAGCATTCGCCTGCCGAGGTTCGTAGCTCGGTCACTCACCTACTCGCCGACGACAAGCGGATCATGCTGGTCAGCGATCCGGCCAAGGGCAAGACCCTGGAGCCTCAGATCTGCTCAGTCAACGAGGACGGACTGCTACGGCGGGTACTACACATCACCGACCGAGCCGATCCTGTGACCTGGATGACCAACAACAAGACGGAGGCGGCACTCCGGATCTTCGATAGCGACGAGTCGATCGCCTTCCCTGATTACATCGAGCAGGCCGTCGATCTGCTGCGATGAACAGACTAAAGCTGGCCGTAGCGGGTGGCCGGAAGACCCAGTCGATCGTCGATAGCTGCCTGGAAGCACCGAGAGAGCGCCGCATTCTGGCTCTGACGTATACGCTGAATAACCAGCGCGAACTGGTAAGGCGCTTGGCCAAGCATCCGCCTGGAGCTGGCGTCGAGGTCCAAGGTTGGTTCAGCTTCCTGCTCGGCCACTGGGTGCGCCCGTACCTGCCGACGAGGTGGCCCGGCCGGCGCCTCCGCGGCTTCAGCTTCGATGGTGATCCCGGCATGTACACGACCGGCGAGAGGCGGTTCCTCGACGATGAGGGCCGGGCCTACAAACGGCACCTCGCCCAGCTGGCCCTCGAGACCCATCAGGCCAGTTCGGGTGCGGTGCTTGACAGGCTGAGCCGGATCTACGACGAGATCCACATCGACGAGATCCAGGATCTCAACGGCTACGACCTCGAAGTCCTCGCCGAGCTAATGGGCTCGCCGATCGAACTCAATCTTGTCGGTGATATCAGGCAAGCTCTCATCCTTACGAATGTTCAAGACCCGAAGAACAGGCAGTACAAAGGTGTCAGAATCAAGGCGTGGTTCGAGATGCACGAGCAGCGTCGTCGTCTCTCTATTACTCACGAGGCGGCAACATGGCGATCGAATCAGCTCATTGTCGACTTTGCCGACAGCATCTTCGACGATAGCTGGGGCTTCAGCAAGACTGTGTCCCACAACTCTGCCGTCACGGGCCACGACGGAGTATTCGTGCTATCTCCAGAGCACGTCGACGCCTACGTCTCGCTGTACGACCCCCTCTGTCTCCGCTACAGCGCCAGCAGTGCCACGTCGCTGGATCTGCCGTTTATGAACATCGGGGTTGCCAAAGGGCTCAGCGTAGATCGGGTTCTCATAGGTCCGACCGCCGGCATGATCGACTTCCTGCGCACGGGCAGGACGATGGGCGAAGTGCCCAGCTGCTCACTCTACGTCGCCGTGACGCGGGCTCGGTTCAGCGTGGCCTTCGTCGCCGACAACCCGTCCCGGCTACAACTGCCGGTGTGGACCCCCGCCAGGACCTTCGGGATGGTGCCCCATCTGTCTGGCAGACTCTCACAGCGCTTCTTTGGTCAGCAGGCCGTACTTCTTTAGGCCATCGCCGTAGCTGGTCTTGACCAGCCCGATCTTCTCGAAGACTTCCTCGAGCTTCATGGCGCGTCTGACGCTGCGGACAACGAAAGCGTCCCGGAGTCGGCGGACCATCACCTGCTTGCGGATGCCTGCCGCCTCGGCGACCTCGGCGATCAGGCGGGAGACGAACTGCGGGCTGCAAGGAAAGGGCTGGCCGGTGAGGTCGTAGCGCTCAAGGTAGTCGTCGAAGGCATCACCAAGCTGCAGCGGCAGCTTCACCTTGCGGTCTTTGAAGACCTGCATGCCGCAGTATCTGATCCATAGCTCCGGCTGGTAGCGGTTGAACAGATCGAAGACGGCGACGTCCAGCTCAAGCAGCTCCGCCTTCTTGAGGCCGGTCTCGAGGAGTAGGAGGATCAGTAGGTACGTCCGCGGATCGCTGCTGGCAGCCTTGAGGAGACGTTCACACTCGCTCTCATAGAGCAGATGGGGTAGCGGCGCGGAGACACGGTCGGCCCGAATGCCTGCGGCCGGGTTTCCGCTCGAGGACCTGCTCGGCCATCAGCCAGCGGGCCGAGGGCGGAGACCTTCCGGCTGACTTGGGCGCGCGGTCAGGGGCTTGTGCATAGACATGACTCATCGCTGTGACCTGTACGTTCTTGGCTCGCGAGAGCTAGATTGGCGCACTAGTCGGGGACCATAGGCCGGAGCAGTGGCGGAGCCCGCACCGCGGCAGGGAAATTCCCAGACGGGCACGTGTTCCCAGCCTTGGTCTGCCGGGCCGGTACCGACACGAGCGAGCACAGCGCACGTTATGCAGTATCGATGAGCGAATAGCAAAGGCCGAGCAGGCCAAGCCTGGAAGATCTTGGAATGCCCGGCTCTGAGGCGTCCCCTGCAGTTGAATGTGCGGTCGCAATCACGCGCGCGGAGCCGTTCGGCGTGATCACGGGACGGTCCGCGGCGTCGGGCTCAGGCGCGCCGAAGGGTCGTCCTATGCGGTCACTGGGATGCCGGGTGGTGACCGTTTCGCAGTTGCATCCGTCGGCTGATCGCCGTGCGTTTGGCGCCTTCATTCGGTCGGCCGGAACGAGGTGGATGGGCGGATTGGGACCGCAAGCTCATGGCCGACATTGAGGACACAGGATGGCACTGGTGGACACTAAGTGTCAGCCGGGCCTGCTGTCTTGGGTGTTCAGTGTAGAGTTGCGGCGTCCGTTCCGGTGCCCGGAGCTGTCCATGTTCGGCCTGTAAATGGTATATGGAATACTCTGGATCAAGCACGTGGGCGAGCAGATCCCGGTGCGGAACGCGCCTCAGCCCGGGCGAGCCCCTGACGTTAGAGGAGTGCAGAGCATCCTTGGCGAAGTCCGGATTGGCGTTCTTTTGAGTATAAGTAAAGGCGAAGGTGCAAATAGTGAGATGTGCCCATCGTTTCGAACGGACAACCCGATTCCAAGCGAAGCGATTTATCGTTAACGATTCAGGAAGTAAAGCTTCACAATGGAAGCATGCGGACTTGAAGCCCGACACGATCCAAACCTCAAATTCCAGGCTTATTATGCCAGATTAAACGCTCTGAATGACATACTTTCACCTCTCAGCATAAATCTTCTCCATCTGGCCTGGGAGACTGCCGCGACTAAGCCTATGCAAGAGCTAAGACGTAGCGCGACGGTCGGGATGCTCGTTGCTGACATGATTAGGGCGCTTGACCTCAAAGAGATTACACAGTATCCAATAAAGACCGGAGAATGGTTTACTCATTCCGGAGTGACTCGGTACCGCTCACTTGGGAAAGGACTAAAGGAATCGAAGATTGACCTGCCGGGTAATCGTCACTTGGTCGGCACTGTTCGCGACGAGTGTCAGATCACTCGATCTGCAGAGGGGAATATGTCTGGTGCAGACGAGATTTCGCTAGTCGTTGGCCGGGTGCTATCGGAGACAAAGTTCGACTTAGTAGTAGCTGGATACCGCACTCCACCATTCATAGTAGCTGCCGCTGCCGGGGCTCGTACATTCGACCTGTCGCCGGTCCCGAGGAACGTGCTCGACTTGCTCACTCATGCTCCTCACCTGCATGTTCCGCAGACTAGCTATATAGGGATCTCGGATGAGGACATTCTCTCGTCTGCCGTCAGCGACACGCTTTACCGCTTTAAACAAGCCGTAGAACATCAGGGCATATGGAAGAACCTGTACGATGGAAAGGATCCGGCACCCGAGACACGACACCAATCGCTATTTCGGCTCTTTGGTACCCTAAGCTTCGAGATGCTCGGCATTCAGGTGATGCCAAATGCAGATCACGGATCCGGCCAGACGGACTTGACACTGGTTCTTGGGGATGCTGTTCAAGTTGTGGAATTTAAGAAAGATCACGACAAGGCACGACTTGTGCATGGGCTCACTAGACAGCTCCCAAAATATATGCGTGCGGCCAGGACTACTGTGGGCTGGTACTTCATTATGTGTCATGATCGAGATCCAGGAGAGGTCCGCGAATCCCTTGAGCCTGCCTGGAATAAAATTGAGCTGGAGGTGGATCTCAAGATCGGCCTGATAGCCGTAGATTGCCGTCGACAGCAATCAGCCTCGAAGCTCTGAATAATGCCATTACGAGGTGCAATATCGCGTCCTGCGCCCGGGCAGTTTCAGGCTGGTCGGCGGACATGCCGGCGGGGGGTCGATGATGGGGGTCCAGGTGATAGTTGCAGAATGCATTCCCATTCTATGCGAGAATCTGATACCTGAACGAATCGTCTCAGCTATGCCCGCACAAAACGGGCCGATCTGTGCGCGAGAATGGCGTGAGCCCTATCCGAAGAGAACGCGAATAATCGGCGATACGGGCACCAGCGCGGATCCGGCATGCAACCATTGCATAGCCAATGCGCCGAGTACGCGACGCCGGTCGCCGGGACATTGTGACGGCCGTTCGAGTTGCGACACTCACGACAGGCGTGGAGCCAGATCGCCATCGGTCCTGCCGTTAGCCTGAGCAACTTACGGCTTGCGCCGACTTGCGCCGCAGCGCACAGCAGTCGCGCCTCGATGATGAGCTTCCCCCCGTCCCCTGGACACCCCGCCTGAGGTGGCCATGGGCCACCGGGAAGGATGTCCGTCATGCCCCCAGCCCACCCGCCGGAGTTCCGGCAGCGGGCGGTCGAGCTGGCCCGCGCGGGTGACGCGCCGATCGCCAAGATCGCCAGCGACCTGGGAATCAGTGAGTCGTGCCTGCGTAACTGGCTGCGCGCCGATGTTCCTGATGACAATACCGGCAGCAGCGAGAGGAAAGAGCTTGCGGAGCTGCGGCGCCGTAACCGGCTGCTGGAGCAGGAGAATGAGATCCTTCGGCGCGCGGCGGCGTATTTCGCCCGGGAGAACGTGCTCCCGAAATAGTATTCCCGCTGGTCCATGAGCTCGCTGCGGACGGTATCCCGGTCGCGGTGGCCTGCCGGGTGCTGAAAACGTCAAGATCGGGATACTACGACTGGGCCGCGCGCCCGGAATCTGCGCGGGAAACGGAAAACAGGCAGCTGATCAAGATGATCAGGGCAATCCACGAGGAATCCAGGTTCAGCTACGGGTCGCCGCGGGTGACCGCCGAGCTGCGGCTCGGGCTGGGCCTGGAGGTGAACCGCAAACGGGTCGAGCGGCTCATGCGCGAGAACGGGATCCAGGGCATCTGCCGGCGCAAGGGCCATAAGAACCTGGTGCACGCCGCCACCGGGGAAGACCTAGTCAAGCGGCAGTTCACCGTGGCTGCGCCGGGCGTGCTGTGGCTGACCGGCATCACCGAGCACCTCACCGCTGAGGGCAAGCTGTATTGCGCTGCGGTCATGGACGCATTCTCCCGTAAGATCATCGGCTGGTCTATGGATAAGCGGCAGGACACGAACCTGGTGGTGAATGCACTCGCGATGGCGGTGACCCGCGGGCAGCCGGAAGCCGATTCCACTATCTTGCATTCGGATCACGGGACGCAGTACACGTCATGGGCATTCGGGAAACGGCTCCGCGACGCCGGGCTGCTCGGCTCGATGGGAACGGTCGGCGATTGTTATGATAATGCGATGATGGAGTCCTTCTGGCATACGATGCAGCTGGAACTCCTCGACATCAGGGCATGGAATACACGAGAAGAACTTGCTAATGCTATCTTTGAATGGATAGAATGCTGGTATAACCCATACCGAAGGCATTCCAGCCTCGGGATGCTAAGCCCGGCCGAGTACGAGCGGCGCCATCAGAAGCCCTCAGACCCCGCTGGGTGACCCCAAACCGCAGGTGTCCGGCCTACGGGGGGAACCTCAATGACGAACTGGAGGCGCGTGGTGTGATCCGTGTCGCCATGTCTGCGCCACAGGATCAGCCTCGGTGCCCCTAGCCCGACCTCACACGCCCCCGCATGTCCGACAGGCCTTCCATGTCCCCACCAATCTTGCAGCTCGCGTGGAACGCAGTGGTAGCCAGGTGATCCTCCACGCCGCTGATCACTAGCCAACCAGGTGCTCAGCGAGCAGCCGCTCGCGCAGACCCGGGGCAGCAAGAATGCCCAGTCACGGTTCACCGGTCGAGCGTCTAGCCTATTCACTGTGTCATAATTATAAAAAGAACTATGAACCATGCGAAAAGCTACGCCGGACGCCGATTCGCTCATACGTCGAGAGCCCGAAGATGAGAAGGGAGGAAAGCCATGACCGATCCACGCAACGAGTCGTCAGTTCTGAGCCAGCTTCAATCGTTCACCTGGTCGAGCGAGGACTCGGTGGCTTACGAGGCTGCCATCGAAGCCATCAACGGGGCCGTCGGTGCCTACAGTGCGCTGATCGCGGCGGAGGAAGCCAAGCAGCAACCCGACCAGAGGGTAATAGCGGCGGCCAGAGAGGGCCGCGCGGAGTGCGCCCGCTGGCGTGAGCAGCTGGATCCGGCAGACCGCGCGGCGGTCGCCGATACCAGGCGGCGTTTTTCGCAGCTCGCCGAAGAGGTACGCGACCGTCGTGGCGAGTGACCCGGATGTCGATGCCCGGCAGATCTACGCCCATCGGCGGCCCGTTACCGATCCAGATGCCCAGCGCTACCTGCTGCCGCCAGAGCAAGGAATCCGCATCTTCCGTGAAGAGATCGTTCCGGATCTTCTGGCCGGGCGGGATCCGCAGGACAGTCCCACCGTGGTGTTCCTGGTCGGCCAGCATGGCGCGGGCAAGAGCCGCGTGGCCAGCATGGTTGCAGACGTCCTGAACAAGCGCGGCGGATTCGCCGACTTAGACAGCGACCTCTACAAGCCGTACCACCCGCAGTATGACGACCTGATGCGCCGGGATGACACGCTCATGGCCGCCTACATCGGGCCGGACAGCTGGGCCTGGCTGACACAGGCACACGAATATGTGCGGGCCCGGAAGATCAACGTGCTCAAGCCCGAGACGGGGCAGGACAGCCGGGGGGCCGCCGGGCACATGCGAGCGTACCGGGACGCCGGATTCCGGGTTGAGGTCATGGTCATCGCGGTACCGGCGGCCATGAGCAACCAGGGCATCGTTAGCCGCTACCACGAGCAGGTCGTCGATCGCGGGCACGGACGGCTGACCGTGCAGGCCAACGCCGACCGGGCCTATGCCGGGGTGCTGGACCTTGCCGACGTCATCGACGGCGAACGGCTCGCCGACGAGGTCTGCGTGTTCCGCCGCGGCGAAGCAACCCCTCGCTACAGCAATGCCCTGAACGCAGTCGGCCATTGGCAGGCAACGCCGACGCTGCGCGCGGCCATCGAAAGCGAGCGCGCACGGCCGTGGACTGCCGAGGAAACCGCGGACTTCCTGCGCACTCACACCAAACTGCGCCGCGAGCTCGGGCCGCAGTGGACTCAGCGGCTAGATGAGATCCTCGATCAAGCGCAGCCGTTCATGAACAGGTCCGGGCAAGCAGCCAGCGAACCGGCTGGGACAGAAACAGGCCCTGGGCACGCCGCCGAACCGAATGCAGGCGACGAGGTGCGCCAGGCCCTAGAGGCGGCCCGGGCCGCCGCCGCTGCCGCGTCAGCCCGCCAGGCACTCGAACGGCGCCAGGCCGACGCCGAAGCCGAGGACGCCGACCGCCGCCAGGCAGCCCATTGGCAAGCAGCGGTCGGCCAGCAACATGAAGCCAGCCGACAGCCCGAGCGCAATGAGAGAGACACCGAAGCAGAAGCCGAGCCCGAGGCCGACAGGTAGCAGAACCACTCGCAGCTGTCACCGTTCTTCTGCTGCTTGACCTGCGCAGGGCTCATCTTCGATCAAAGACGGCAGCCACCGGCCACCCGCTCGGTCGGCTTCCCCGTTCAGCGCGCGCCTGACCGGCGCGAGCGACGCCAGCCCCTCCAGGCCTTGGAGTGCAGGAGCGGAGTTGCAGAAGACCATGAAACCGCCACAGCCAGCGCCGATGAACTCCTCGATCGTCGCCTCGATGGCGGCCGCGGTGCCGTAGAGAGCGCCGCGGTCACGGATGTAGGCATAGACCTCTTCCGAGCTCATGCCCCGGTCTTCGTGTTGCCGCCAGCGCGCGAACTCGCGCTCGCTGTCGAAGAGCTGGAAGTTCGGAGCGTGAGTCCGCCGAATACCACCCGGGTCACGGCCAGCGGCGTCACATAGATCGGCGAGCACGCGGCTCAGGCGCATGAACTCCTCGACGCCGACCTGCCAGTTGACGGCATCCGCATACGCGGCCGCAGCGGGCAGTGTCCGCCTCTCCCCCTCGCCGCCGACCAGCAATAGCGGCCTGCGGCGACCGTCCGCGTGCGCTCCCGACGCCAGGATCAAGCCACCAGTGCCGGGATCCCGCCACGCGGTATGGCAAGCGCGCAGCACAGCCTCGAGACGGTTGGAGCGTTCCAACGCAGAGGGAAACGGGATATCCAGCGACTCGAACTCCGGCCGGTCCCACCCAGCGCCAAGCCCAAGGCAGAACCGTCCCGTGCTGAGCACATGCAGATTCTCGGCCATCTTCACGGTGACAGCAGGATTCCGATACCCCGCGCACGACACCAGCGTGCCAATCACCACCCGCTCGGTCACCTGCGACAACGCCGCCAGCGTGGTCCACGCCTCGAGTACAGGACTGTCGTCCCGGGCCGGATACGGCAGGAAATGATCGAACACCCAGACGCCGTGGAACCCCAGGAACTCTGCGTGACCGGCCCAGTCACGTGCCACGACCCAGCTCTTCTCCCGCCCCGTCGCCGCAAGCTCGCCCTTCCAGCCTTGCGCCAGCATCACGCCCCAGTGGACCGGGCCGGCGTCTCTGAGCGTCTCGATCGGCATCAACGGCTCCCCAGAACTCTCATCGGCTAGACCAGTACCGGAATTGGCAACGTCAGCGCGTCGTCCAGCAGATTGACGCGATACTCCTGGCGGGCGGCATCCAGCTCGTCCAGGAACGACCCGTAACGTTCACGCTGGCGGTCAATATGCTCGGTGAGCTTGCGCACGTACGCACCCGACCGCGCCGCTCCCGTCCGTCCCTCTGTCAACCGCGCGGCCAGGGCTCTGCCCCAGCCGTTCAGCCGGTACTGGACCTGGCCGTCGTATTCGCCCGAGCGGAACTTGCCCGCGACGGGAAAGAGATAGGCCAACTCCAGGGCCGCCAGCTCGCGCAATACGATCTCGGGCTCGCGGCACGCAGCATCCCGGGCCCCGACAAGGTCCAGCACGACTGCCAACGCTCCGGCCCCAGCGAGATAGATGTTCCCCCGCCACAGGCCGGACTCGCGGAAACAGCGATCGACCGTATCCAGCGCGACTACCGCCGCACTCAGATCGTCAAGGGCACTGGACTCGGCCATAGCCCGGACCTGTTCGTTCAGGCACGGCTCTAATCCGGACGCGTCCTCGATGCCGCCGGCCACGATCACAGCGTCCCGATCTGAGTACCTCAAATACACCGGTACGGCCGACGACACCGGCAGGCACCCTTCCGCCCGAAGCACCACGCCGCCGACTACCACCGAGTTGGCTGGATCCGCAAGCGCGCGAGTTGCGCCGAAACGCAGGTCGGGCGCGATCGAGGAGGCGCGGATTCTCAGCGTCATCGGACGAAGTCCCGTGCGTCTGCCAGCAGGTCGACGACTGGCGCCACGACCGTAGAGTCGCACCGCTCAGACCTGACCAAGTGCGTGGTTACGTGCACGAACGATCTGCGGATCACCAGAGAGTTCAGGTCAGCGCTCGTCCCGGTCTCTACGACATCGATGCACGCATCCGCTATATCCGGCACCATCGCCTCGCTGCTGCCGCTGATGGCCATGATCTCGGAACGCGACGCCATGTCACTTAGCAAGCTCTGGGCCAGATTCGGATACGGCGTAACCACGGAGCGAATGCGGCTGAACGGACGGGGATCGCCTTGCGCCATGAGGAGGCACACAAATGCCTCGTAGGATCGCGTTTCGAAGCACCGGCAGCTGGGATGAACGCCGGTCTCCATGAGCCATTCGTCGCCGGTCAGCCCGAGATCGAGCAGATTCTTCACTAACAGGCGCGCTACGTCAGGAGCCTTCATCAGGTAAATAGATACGGGAAGACCGCAGGCGATCGTCCTATACCTGAGCACCCCGGCTCTGGTCTTTACGCCAAGGGCATCGCAGAACCTGTCTGACTCTGAAGCCATCCGCCCTTTCGGCAAACCCAGCCTTATCACCGGGACACCGACCCGCATGAATAGGGCTTGAGCTTGCCGTACTTCGCAAGCTGCCGTTCGATCTCTTCCTGGATGGCCGACTCAACGGCGGCCGCCAGATCCAGATCCAGAATGTTGGCCAGGCACAGCATCCACGCGGTGAGCTGACCGAGCTCTTCCTCCAAGCGAGCACGGCCCTCGTTGCGTCTAACCGCCTGGGCAAGCTCGCCGAGTTCCTCGACGGTCCAGACAAGCGCCCGGTCTGGCTCCAGCCGACCGTAAACCTCTAAGGCTGCATGCTGCAGGTTGGTCAGAGCGGGAAGGGCTGCCATGACCGTCAGCCGAACATCCTGCTCCGCGCCACGATCATGACGGCTACCGGCATCGACCGCACGACCTGCCTGGGCCGGGCGGCTATCTGAGCTGGAGGTCGTCATCGCGGTACTCGACTCCTAGCGCCGGTATGGCCAGCGCCCGCTTCCCTTCGACGACCTCGCCTGCGACGAGAGCGTCATGACCCGTTTCCCGGGCTATCCGTAGTGCATCGTCGGCGTCTTCCGGGCTGACGATAGCGACGTAGCCCGCGCCCATGTTGAGCGTGCTATAGGCCTCAGACGGCGGCATCCCCAGCCTGTCAGCGAGATACTGCAGCACCTCGGGAACCGGCGGCAGGGCGCTGATCTCGTAGCGGACGGCGACATCGGCACGCATGACCTTGAGCAGACCGTGGCCAGTGATGCCGTTCAGGAACTTGGGGACAACCTCGGATGCGAGCAGCCCCCGCACAAAGGACGCGTACATCCGCGTGGGATCCAGCAAGGCATCTCCCAGATACCTGCCGCTCGGCAGCTTCGTCAGCAATCCCGCGGGCTGCTTCGAGGCAACGCGGCGAGCCAGCGAGGCACCGTTCGCGTGCAGGCCACTGCTCGGCAGGAGGACGATCCTGTCGCCCACGGCGATGTCGCCGCCAAGCACCGGGCGCCGCCCCTCCGGAACTAAACCAAGCGCGCTTCCGGCAAGCTCGATCGCGTCAGGCATGATGACACCCGGCAAGGCCGGTGACTCTCCCCCGCCCCAGACCGCGCCCGCTTCCTCACACGCTGCACGCCAGCCGTTGAGCAAATCGAGAGCGCGATCCCGGTTGCCGTACCAGGATGCGTCGCCGGTCGCGAAGTAGGCGGTCACGACAAGGGGATTGGCTCCGACAGATACCACGTCGTTCACGATCGCGGCGACCCCGTCGCGGGCAATGTCGCCGAACCTGCTAACGCCGGTCGCGGCCAGGTACTCGGACGCGATGATCGACTTTGTTCCGAGTCCCTCGACGACCAGCGCCAGAGTGTTCCCGTTCAGCTCGAATACATATGCTGATGAGCCGCGCGATTCCGAAATCTCGATACCCCCGACGTCGCGAGAAGCGGAGCGGTAGCAGAAGCAAGAGCTATCGCCTCGCGCTTTACTTCATCGAGTACCTGATAGTCGACTCCGGATCGCCGATACTCACCCTGGAGGGCCATTTAGTAGAGTCCCTTCCGACCTCAAGTGTCCGTATGCCCGGCCATGTCGGCTCATCGCCATGAGACTAGCAGTATTTGCCGATTCACCCTAGGCGCGATGCGTGGCGGATGCCATGTTGGAGCACTGCTAATTTTGCAAAAGGTCATTGAGCGAAAGCCAGCTTCAACGGGCCATGGCGACCCCACGCAACCCGAGCAAGCGGAATTCACCCGGGCAACGGCATGGACTCGTAACCGCCCGCGCGCTGGATAGCCCGCGCCGCGGCGGCCTGAGCCGCGTCGACGGCTTCGGCCTCCGACGCACACGCGGTCAGGTACGCCGCCAAAGTTGCCGTGAAGGCATCGCTAGCCCCCGTGGTGTCCACGGCAACGGTCTGATGAGCTGGATATCGGCGGCTCGAGCCTTCGGCATGGGTGGTGCATCCCAAGGCGCCGAGCGTGACCACGACGGACGGCACGCCCAGTTCAGCCGCTAGCGCTCCAGCGAGGCTGTCGGTTGGCAAGTCGCTGGCTCCTCTGGCGGCCAAGAGAGCGCGCGCCTCGATCTCGTTGGGCACGAGGACGTCCACCTGATCCCAAGGAAGCGAAGCGGCAGCCACGGGATCGGCCAGCACGGGAGCCGGCTGGACGAAGACACGCGCGCCGTGACGCCGCGCGGCACCGATCGTTTCGCGAATGGCCAATTCCGGCATCTCGAAGGTCATGAGCACCGCATCAGCGCGTTCGAAGGCGGGCGAAGCAGCCTGAACGGCATCCGACGTGACGGCAACGTCGTCGTCGATGTGCCAGACAATGGAGGAGTCGCCTTCGTCGCTAACAAAACACAAACAGATCGTGGTCGCGACGTCTTCGCGCGACTCGACCCAGCTGACATCGACCCGCTCACGTGCGAGCGCGGCGGAAACATCGCGGCCGAGCCCGTCCTCCCCTACCGCCCCGACCGCGGTCACCTGGGCACCGAGACGCGCGAGCGCAACTGCCTGGTTGAGCGCTTTCCCGCCGGGCGAGGTGCGGATAGAACGCGCCTCGTACTCGTGACCCCACGCCGGAAGGCGCGGCGTGTTCACGAAGCAGTCAACGACATAAGCGCCCACCACAACGAACCGCAGATCCTCGATGGGACGCCGCTCTGGCACCGGCCGCGCTGGCTCACCAGCTATACCGCGCACGTCACCCACGTCGGCTGACCCGAGCTGTCAGCGATACGTCCACTCCCGCCCTGCTTCCTTGTAAGTGGACACCGGTATCGGCTCGACGCCCTGCCTCATCCGGGACCGGTAGAGCGTTCCCACGAGGTGATCGACCTCATGGCATACGAGCCTGGCCGTGCCGCGTTCAAAAGTCGTGATCCGGGTGGTCCCGTCAATGTCCTGGTGCTCAACCTCGATGGCCAGTGGTCTGGGCACCATGCCCCGTACATTGAAGAAGCTCAGGCAGCCTTCGTATTGCTCGTCGATCTCAGCCGACTGGTCACTGATCCGCGGGTTGAGCAGACTGACCGTCTCACCGTCGGGTGTACGGATCACAGCCGCCGCACGTCCGATGTTGATCTGCGGCGCCGCCAGGCCCATGCCTTTAGAAAAGTTGTGCACCTGGCTGACCCTCTCCAGGGTGCTCAGGTGCTCACAAGCTGAGACACCACGCGCCTCGCGTCTTCCGCTTCTGCGGGCAGCTCGAACTGCCGCGCGACTTCAGCCAGCACCGGAGCGCCTTCTTGAACGATGTCCAGTGAGCGCATCCGCTCGGCAGGACTCATCGTTTCCATATTGGTTGCCTCTCCATCGTCCGGCGCTTTGAACTTCCACTCGATTCGGTACCGCGCGTGCAGCGGCGGCTCGTCCGTCGACCAGGTGAACACCAACTGGTCGTCCTTCTGCTGACGCGAGATGGGAGTGCGGAACGGCGAAGCCTCGGCCGCCATCGACGTCGCGATTCCCCACACGGTGGGCTGCAGTCGGGCCGGAAAGATCATCGTCATACTGAGTCTGCGGGTGGGCAGCCGGATGGCGCGTGCCCACCACGGACCCCACTTGCGCGCCTTGACGGTGTAGACGTAACTGATCCATGTCGTCTCGCCCGGGTACAGCGGAAACCGCCCGTCCGTGTTCTCGAAGAGAAGCCAGACCTCTTTGAAGGCATCTCGGTCCTCCTTGACGTGCCACGACATGGGCTCGTCGCCACACGCCGCGGACAGCCCGATCTCCTCCCAGGTGAGCGGGTCCTCTCGGTAGAGCTGATTCGACCGCTCCGGATCACCTGGGTACCGGTCCACGGCAATGCGGATGAGGTACTGCGTCACCGGCTGCGCTCCCGTGTTCCGCAACTGCCGCCGGATATGGGTCTGGTACGTCCCGTCGCGGTAAGCCAGCTCGGCAAGCTCATGCTCGACAATCAAGTCGGGACCGGGCGCCGACTGCGGATCGCCGACTGGCGGCTCGTCGTGCCGCGCCCTCTCCCCGGACAACTCGACTAAGGCGTCGTGCATGTCCTTCCACCGCCGGACGAGCGCTCGCCCGGCCCGCAGATGCTGGTCCGCCGATTCGGCGAAGCTGCGACTGGCGAGCACCGTACCGTGCTCGACCTTACTGACGTATGACGGCGTATACCCGACGACCTTGGCTAACGCCTTCTGCGAGTAGCCAGCGACCTCCCGCCAGTGCCGGAGCTCAGCGATGAAGGCAGCGACCGCAGGATTCTGCCGGGCTCCCTCGGCCTCTAGCTCCACCCCGACCCTCTCTCCGGCGGTGGAAATGGAGTGAACGGCACGTGATCGCCATTCACCCTGATGTCCATCGCCGTCTGTGGCGGAGTCTGCCGGTGTGAGGACGTACCCAGAGCGCCGACCGGGCCGACAAGCCTCTTCATGGCCTGCCCTTGCCCGCAGAACTCATGAACGTCCGATCAGTACCGAGACCCGTGTCGATGCGCATTCACATTATCGCGCCCGCCATGCGAATGGCGCGATGGATGCGCGCGACTCCAATAGAAGGGCTGGACAGTGATCATTATCGTGATCGCGGCCATCGCGTTCCTCGCCGGCGCCATCGCCGGCATCATCGCACTGCTGCGAGCAGGTATAGCCCGTGAGGAGTCCGACCATTCCCTACGGGGTGAGCCCGCGACGCGCGCAGCCAGAGCGACCCGCCGTGTTGTCCGCCTGTACGTCAGCATGCCCGAGCGCGTCACTCAGACCGATGACAGGGCAGACCACCAAGCCGACGCTAGCCAGCGTCGGTGGCCTCCGACCGTTACGCCGATCCGATAAAGCGGCCGAACGTCAGGAGGCACCCACCATCATGTCCGCCACTGTCCCCGCTCCGCGTACCGACACCGGAAAGCGCTACGTCGGCAGAGTCGGCCAGAAGGAGCTGTACCGAGTCACTGAGGCAATGCGGCTACTCAGCTTGAGCCGCAGCGTCGTCTACAACCAGATCCGTACCGGGCGTCTGCGCAGCGTCAAGGAAGGCAGCACCCGGCTGATCCCCGCCGACGCCATCGCCGACTACATCGCGCTGCTCGAAGCGGAAGCCGAGGCCAGCCGATGACGGCCCAGGGCACCGAGCGTCCCAGTGCGCGCCGCCCCCGCGGCAGAGGCAGTGGCGAAGGGTCGATCTATCCGTACCGCAATGGCTACGCCGCCTACGTATGGGTCACGACCCCGAAGAGCGACGCCGCCAGGAAATACGTGTACGGCAAGACCCGCGAGATCGTGCACGACAAGTGGATCAAGCTCCAGGCGAAGGCCGACGAAGCCCCGGTCCCGACCGCCACGCCGACCTTGGCCGAGTACCTCACGCGCTGGCTCTCCGATGTCGTGCGGCCGACCCTGGAGCCTGCCACGTACGCCTATTACGAGGCGATGGTGCGGCTGTACATCATCCCCGGGCTGGGCATCAAGCCGCTGGACCGTCTCCAGACCCGTGAGGTCCAGACGTGGCTCAACAAGCTGGCCAGGGTCTGCCAGTGCTGCGCCCAAGGCAAGGACGCCGCGCGGCCGGAAGAGCGCCGACGCTGCTGCGCGATCAGTGCGTGCTGCGAGGATTACACAGGTCGCCGTACCGTTGAGGCCGTCCGAAACACCCTCCGCGCCGCTCTGAATCACGCCAAGTCCACGGACAAGCTGGTGTCCAGGAACGTCGTGGCCTTCGCCAGGGTGCCCACTGCGCGCAGGCGCCGCCGCAAGGGCTCGGCCTGGAGTGTCGAGGAAGCGAGCCGGTTCCTGGCGTCGGCACGCGACGACGAGGATCCTCTGTGCGCGGCGTACGTCCTGATCCTGGTCAATGGCCTGAGAAAAGGCGAGGTGCTCGGGCTCACCTGGGCCAGCATCGACGAGGAACGCACAGAACTCGACATCGGCTGGCAGCTGCAGCGGGTCGGCAAGCAGCTCATCCACAAGAAGCGGGTCAAGACCGAGGACTCGGACGCCGACGACAAGGTGCCGCTGCCGGAGATTTGCGCGGCCGCGCTCCGCCTGCGTAGCGATGAGCAGGACACCACCCGCGAACAAGCACGCGACCGGTGGCAGGCGAGCGACTTGGTGTTCACCACCCGATGGGGAACACCAATCGAGCCCCGCAACTTCAACCGCAGTTTCGATGCCCGCTGCCGCAAGGCAGGAGTCATGCGCATCAGGGTCGACGACACACGCCACACCTGCGCCTCGCTGCTCGCGGCCCTCGACGTGCACCCCCGGGTGGCAATGCGGATCCTCCGGCATGCCCGGGTCGCCGTGACGATGGA
>Ga0335074_10002290_pt1 | contig 26074 bp, 23 predicted proteins | sample Lox_Sample_23_FD_206715 | JGI IMG/M metagenome (GOLD analysis project Ga0335074, IMG submission 206715) | Soil microbial communities from Loxahatchee National Wildlife Refuge, Florida, United States - Lox_Sample_2.3 | ecosystem: Environmental > Terrestrial > Soil > Wetlands | place: USA...
TGCCGGCGGCGTCCCGGCCCTCGAACAGTACCACGACTTTCAGTCCGTTGTGCATGATCCAGTCCTGGAACTTCACCAGTTCACCTTGCAGCCGAAGCAACTCGCGAAAATAGACTCCTCTGTCGATCGTGCTTTTCCTGTGGACACCATGCAGTTTGCGCAGCTCTGCCGGAACGCGGTCATCGTCGATTTCCTGTTCCAGCTCTTCGTCGAAATCGTCCTCCAGCTCGAGCTGAAGCCATGACTTCGCTGTCGTATCATCCGCGCCCGTCGACATGTGTGTGGCTTTCCCCTGGCTGAGCCGCACTATAAGGCACGAGCGTGACAGAACGATGACGCCCCGCCTTCCTCTCCATCAATTGTCAAAGGGTTGTCATCTCATCCTGCCGCGGCGGGCGGACGCGACGGGTCAGGATCGTGGCTTCGTTTCGCAGGAGCGCGCTGCATGGGGCAGCGGCACGAATTGGCTGACGTTGGCAGATTGCCTGTTACCCGGCATTGACCATCATCAAGCCGACCGCATCTCGGAGAACGTCCGCAAGACCGGCCGTTGTCACGACGTTCGCCGCGTCCTCTGGTGCAAACCATCTGGTGTCACGCTGCGATTTCTCTGGCCATTTCCGAAGCTGCCGCTTGACCGCCAGCAGGAAGACAGACACCTCGCAGGTGATCAGCTTGCGGGCCGGCCGCCGCTTCTCGTAGCGGAACGAACCGACCGGCTTATCGCCAACGATACTGCCGATGACTCCGGCTTCTTCGAATGCTTCGCGCTGTGCGGTGGCCGCCGCCGTCAACCCGCGGATGGGCCAGCCTTTGGGGATGATCCAATCCCCCCGCCCACGGGTCGTCACGAGCAGGATCCTGATCTCCCCATGCCCGACGCTGACAAACGGCAGGGCACCATGTTGATACACAAGCCCATCGACAGCAACGGCCATTGTGAACTTTCAATACATTCACAACGTCCGAAGCATACACGACCGAGTCGGTGCAACCCTGCCGGCGGTCAATCGGACCAGAATGTCGGCATTGTCTTGAATTGCTGCCAGGACTTGTGCAGCCTGCCGGCCGCGAGACGACCACGCGCCTGCCACCCCATCACCACCCCGATGCTCCGCTGAACATCCGGCGTCGCGGAATCGCGTGCGAGTGCGCACAGAAATGGCCAGGCCACCGACGCGTCGTTATCATGACCGAGATCTTCCTGTAGTTGCGCGAGGTGGCCGACGTAGTTCTTCGCTTTGGCGTTCTCCCCCAGGGCCACACGGAAGAATTCAATCACATAGCGGAGCTTCTTGAGCTCCACCCTGACACGATGACGCGCGGCGGGTTCCAGGTGCCGGAATCGCTCGCCTCGCTTCAGTACCTTGTGATGCAGGCGCGTCAAAGCGCGGCCGGCAAACGCCGGGGCAGGCTCGAGCAATACCGCAAGTGAGCGGTTCTCGAGTTCATTACGCCACCTGCGGGTTTCGATCCACTGCCGAAGCGACAACTGGAACCGGTTGTAGCGCTGGCTGGCAAGCGCCTCACGCAGGGCGGCGTAGGCGGCGCGGCGATGCGGTTCGGCGGCTTCGCGAAGCCCGTCGAAATCAAACAAATCCGTCCCGACCGCTTCCGCGGGGGCGGCCATTGTTTCGGTCACGAAGACGTCCCAATCGCGTGCGGCGCCGAGGAGCTGCGCCAGCCATTTTGCCTCGGCATTGAAACCGGATAGGCTGGGCAAACCCAGCTCGCGGTGCAGCAAGCCGCAGGCGGATCGCATGCGGCGCAGCGCGACCCGCATTTGATGGACACCCTCGGGATGCTGTCCGGCTTCAGCCACGGCCTGGTTTGCGAGCAGATGGTGCTGGCAGTTGGCGAGCAATAAACCGACACTATCGTCCACCGTGTGCTCAGCGGTGATGGCTGGCGGCGTCGCTTTTGTCCCCGCCGGCGCCATCCCAAACGCCAGATCATAGCCCCGATCTGCCTTGCTCCGTGTGCCAAGCCGGAGCGGCGCGATTTCGAGAAGCTCGAGACCGAGATCGTACAGAACCCGCTTGTCCCCCGCCTTCACCTCCAGTTCCAGCTCGCTCAGCGGCTCGGAGCGGTCGCCTGCCGCGATCGATCCTTCGTCGAAGGCCATTTCCACAATGGTGCCACCGAAATCGAGACGTTGCGTACGCCGACGTACCGTCGTTGTGAAGATCGGAGCAAGAGCGTTGGGCGCGATACCGTCCAGTGGCGCGCCGATTTCCGAAACCGGAAGCAGCGCGAGATCGGGGTCGGCACCGTTGACGCGACATTCCCATTCCGCGCGGGCGAACGGCTGCCCATCGGCCGGTCCGCGCTTCAAGGTCTGTATATATGTCTTGCCGGTGCGGCGTACTCTCAGTGACAGGCCGTGGCAGAACAAGGCACGGTCATCGGTATCGTAATAGGTGGCCTCGAGCCGCCGCGCGGCACCGGCACCGCGGCCGTAGCGGACGATCATCGGCGCCTCGCAAAGCTTGTCCAGCACACCGGCGGGGGCGAGCAATTTCAGCTCGACCTCTTCCTTGGCATCCGACGGCGACCTGACCGGATTGCGCTCGGCGACGGCTTCCGGCGACCGAGCGGATTGCTCTTGCAGCATGCACCAACCAGAGAAGGGAATATGTAGCTTTTATGACAGAGGGCGATTCCTCGACAAGCCCCTGCGCGCGGCAAAATCGCCAGCGCGTGCCGTAGGGAGATCCCGGTTGGTTTCGGGGAAGGGCACCGCCCTGCCCGCCTGCGAGCAAGCCGATGCGGGCCGGCATGATGCATTATCAACGCGGTGACATTCATGCAGGGCGCCTTGGCGCGCTGGTCCGGCACGATTTGTTCCGCTGCGGGAAGGCGTAACGAGACGATCGCACGGTTGCGTGAGCTACGCAGACCTACGCACAAGCAGGCGCGTCATTGATCTTAGATACCCGTCGCATATGTCTTGGCCACTGGACGCTCAACGCGGTCTGCCGCTTCGTCCTGCGGCAATGCGGGACCGTGGAGCGTTGACGGCGCGAAGAACGGGGACATGTTGGTGACGACCCAGTTCGGAAAGTCCGCCTGCCAAGCGGTTCGGAACGTCTCAAGAGCCTGTTCCGGAACGCCCGTGGGGTTGCAGAGAAGCTGAGAGGCCGTGTCGCGGTCTATGACCCTCAAGATAAAATAGACGATCCGCGATTGATCCGGAGCAGCGCGTTGACCGCCTGTTGCGATGACACTGCTATCTACAGGGGGGCACGAGTTTCCCGCGGGGATTGCTTCGTCGCTCAGTTCCTCGCACTGACATGTTGCGGGCCCTAAGGCAGCGTCGGCAAATAAGTGCGTCAGCACGCCGACAAAGCTGCCGCTCAAAGCAAAAGCTTAGGGCTTGTTCGACCGCGCATTCCGATTCGTTTATTTTCGAACAAGCCCTAAGACAGGTTGTCGCTTCGATCACTGCCGGGCCGGGCCGGCAGCGGTATGGTAAACTGAAACAGAGCCCCACGCGGCTCGCAGCCGCACGCCCAGAGCCGTCCACCGTTCGCTTCGATGATCGAGCGGCAGATCGCCAGTCCCATGCCCATGCCCTCGGGCTTGGTCGTGTAGAAGGGATCGAACAAGCGTTCGAGGCCCTCGGCGCTCAACCCCGGGCCAGTGTCCCGTACCCCGACGCGCACGCCCTCCTGCTCCACCGTCTCTGTGCTGATCTGCAAATCCCGTGCGCCGGCCGTCACGCCGCTCATTGCCTGGATCGCGTTGACGATCAGGTTCAGCATCACCTGTTGGAGTTGGACCCGGTCGCCCAGGATGCGGGGCAATCGAGCGAGCTGCGTTCGGACCGTGACACCGATCTTGACCGCTTCGCCATGGGTGAGGCCGACCACCTCGAGGATGGCGTCATTGAGGTCGAACGCATCCGTGCGTGGCGCGGTCTTCCGCGCAAGGTCACGCAACCCATCGATGATCGCGCTGGCGCGGCAGGCGTCCCGGATCAGGCGCTCGATGGTTTGCTCTGCTTCTCCGATGTCGGGCGGCTGCCTCCTGAGCCACCGCAGTGTGGCGTTGCCGTTGGTGACGATGCTGGTAAATGGCTGCCTGACTTCATGCGCAATTGACGCCGTGAGCTGACCGATCGCGGCGACCCGGTTCGCGTGTGCCAGCTCCGTCTGCAAGTGGCGATATTGGCGTTCTCGCCGGATGCTCTCCAGGGTGATGGTTGCCTGCGCTGCGAAGTCGACGAACAGGTTGGTTTGCCTGTCCGTGAAGGGTTCCACGCGATTGCGAACGAGGGTGATTGTTCCGATAACGGCCTCCTCGATGAGCAATGGCGCGAGCAGGATTGTTCGAACGCCGGCCACGTCGGCGGCGGCGGCAAAGTAGGGATCGCCCTGTCCATAGAATTCATGGGTTGCGAGGTCGGGAATGTGGACCGGTGACTTGTTCGCGGCGAGAAGACCGTACCCGCTGGTGTGTTCGAGAAGCGCTGGCGGTGACCAGCGCTGAAAATGCTCGGGGGATCCTTTCAGCGCGACGAGACGAAAGCCGGTGTCTTCACAAAGGCGGAATGAGCCGGAGTCCGCGCGGCAGAGACGCGTGGCGTTCAGCAGGATCGCGTCGAAGATGGGCTGCAATTCGTGCGGCGAGCCGGCGATGGCGTGCAGCACTTCGGAGATGGCCGCCCGCTCCTCCAGGAGTTCGGTCACCCGCTCTTCGAGTTCGGCAAGAGAGGCATTGGCGAGTGTTGCTCCGCCCCCCCGGTGCGTCTGCGCATCCATGCGATGGCATCTCGTCAGTCAAGAGGCGGGGATCATAGCCGCTGGGAACGCATACCGAAACCGGTCGTGGCAACGGGGGGTTCGACGCTGTCCTGTTGGTTGGGCCTGGTCCCGGCCTTGGGTTCATCCTGACTAGTACCCGCTATCAGTGGAGCGTGAGTCAGGGCGTCCATGTCATTGCGAGGAGCGCAGCGACGAAGCAATCCCACGCGAGACAGACTTCGACGGCCATTTGCCTTTTGACCACATCTGCCAGTCCATGATATCTACAGTCCAGAACTCGGTCCTGTTGAAAAGCCGATGACAAACACTGACGGGAGGCAGCAATGGCCAACATCACCGGTGGCTGCTTGTGCGGGCGCGTTCGTTATACCCTGACGGGTGAGCCAGCGTTCCATTGCCTTTGCCATTGCCGCAATTGTCAGCGGTATACTGGCTCGGCCTTCGAGACGGTCATGGGGTTTCCGACCGAATCCGTCAGGCTGCAAGGGGAGCTGAAGACGTACGAAGACACCGGTGATTCCGGCCAGCCGGTTCACCGGCGGTTTTGCCCGAACTGTGGATCAGGGGTGATTGCCGAGGTTGATGTTTTGCCGGGCCTGACAATGGTGCTGGCTGGCACTCTTGACGATCCGAGTGTGTTCAAGCCGACAATGGATGTCTATTGGAGCCGCGTTCAGCCGTGGCTTCATGCGGGCGGCGAGCGAACACAGTTTGCCAGGATGCCCGGCTGATCACGTCTATTTGGTCAGGCCGGCGGCTTGCCACGCTTGTTGCGCAAATACGCTGACGCAGCTTGGGCAATCGGACTGCCGTGACCAAACCCAGCGGCATCGAATGTAATAGCAGCCGGCGGCAAGCCTGACGTACGGCCGACGCCCTCGCGTCATGCCGACGCAGGTCGGCATCCATGCACCGCGCAGTAAGGCAAATCGTGGATGGTGCGCCTTCGCGCACCACGACGATGAACCCAGCCGATGAGTCAATCTTGCCGGCAGTTGGTATAAGAGCGGCGAGTTTGCGATGGCGCGCGGCCATCGGTTGAAATTTTTGCAGCGGTGAGATCACCGAGGCCCATGATGTTCATACCGGTATCACCCGCAAACAGCATGACCTCGGCCACAAGGCCGGCCTGATCCTCGGCATGGAGGAGCGGGAACCCTTTGCCGGGCGAGTGGTCAACTCGCAATGACACTCTGATCGGCCGACAACGCTGCCGACACGCGCCGCACCACGTCATCCCAATCGCCACGCCGCCGCTGACGGAACAGACGGGCGGTCGGGTACCAGGGGCTGTCCTCGCGGTGGCGCAACCAGCGCCAGTCGGGGCTGAATGGCAGCATCAGCCACACAGGTTTCGCCAATGCGCCGGCGAGATGCGCCACCGCAGTGTCGATGCTGATCACCAGGTCGAGCTGCGCGATCAGGGCCGCGGTGTCGGCGAAATCGCCCAGCATGGCGTCGTGGACGGTCACCGCGGTGTTCGCCGCCAGCCACGCGCGGTCCTCCGGCGAAACGTCCTTGTGCAGGCAGTGGAATGCGATGCCAGGAACCGCCAGCAGCGGTGCCAGCGCCGGCAGCGGCACGGCAGAACGCGGCGCGCTTTTCTCTGACCCGCGCCACGCGATCCCAACGCGCGGACCCAGGCGGGGTCCCAGGCGGGGTCCCAGTCCTGCGCGCCATTGCTCAAGATGCCGGGGCGGCACGCTCAGATAGGGCACCGACGCAGGAACGCTTTCCAGCGTCGTGCCGAATGCCGCCGGCAAGCTCAGCAACGGCGTCAGCAGATCATGGTCCGGGGCCGGGTCATCCGGCGTTCCGGCCTGTGCCACACCATCGATCCGCGCAAACAACGGAATCAGGTCGGCGTACATCTCCACCAGGACAGTCGCGCCGCGCGCGGCCAGCATCGGCAGATAGCGCGCGAACTGAATCATGTCGCCGCGGCCTTGCTCCGGGAACACCAGCACCCGCTTTCCAGCCACCGCGTCCAGGTCCAGCGTCACTGCGCCATCGCGCGGCGGATCATGGTCCGGCACCAGAAAGCGGCATTCGTATTTGCGCCAGCCTTCGGCATAGTCGCCAAGCACCAGCAGCGTCAGGCTTTCGTTCCATCGGATCGCCGGCGCATCGGCGATCGCTGGCGGCACGCCGCGGCAGATCGCCAGCGCTTCCTCGTAGTGGCACTGGCGCACGCACACGTCGCTCAGGTTGACATACAAGTCGATAAGCCGGCGTTCCTCTGCATCGGGACCGACCGCGGCCAGAGCATGCCGAAAGCACGAAGCCGCCTCCTGAAGCCGGTCCAGCCACATCAAGGCGCGTCCGAGATTGTACAGCGGCTTCGCCGTACCAGGCCGCAAGGCCAATGCACGGCGGAAACAGGCCTCCGACTCCTCGTAACGCGCGTCTCCGATCAGCGCATTGCCGAGATTGTTCAGCGTGTCCGGATCGTCGGGCCGCAGTTCCAGGGTGCGGCGAAATGCCGCCGCCGCCTGGCCGTGTTGCTTCAGGGCCAGCAGCGCATTGCCGATGTTGAAGTGCAGTTGGGCGACATCCCTGCGCTGCCGCGCGGCACGTTGCAGATGATCCAATGCATCGGCGGGCTGCTGTTGCTCCAGCAACAGCACGCCGCGCAGATGCAGCGCGTCGAAATCGTCGGGCCGCAGCGCAAGGATGGCGTCGCACAGGCGCGCCGCGGCCGGATAGTCGCGCGCCCGATAGTAGTGCCCCGCCTGTTCGATCGAGGGGCCGGCCTCGTTCGGCAACGGCCGCCCGCCGGCATCCAGACGGAACCGCGCGGAGAGCCGGTACTCCTCCATGCAGCGGCGGGTTCTCAGCCCCGAGGCTTGATCGCGCTGGCGCTGACGCGCGCCGGCTTGGGATGCTTTGGCGCCGCGGTGCGTTTCGCTTTGGCCGCCAGTTTCGGCGGCGCCTTCCCCGTGCGCAACTGCGCGATGGTCTGGCGCGTGGTGATTTGGTCGGGGTTCATGCGCAGCTCGATCACCGCCGGCCGGCCGCTTTCCACGGCGCGGCGGAAGGCGGGGGCGAACTCGCCGGTTTCATTCACCACTTCGCCGTGGCCGCCGAACGCTTCGATGTATTTGGCAAAATCCGGATTGGTCAGCGCGGTGCCGGAGACGCGCCAGGGATAGGTGCGCTCCTGATGCATGCGGATCGTGCCGTACATCTGGTTGTTGAACACCATCACGATCGGGGCCACACCATGATGGAAGGCCGTTGCGACTTCCTGCCCTGTCATCAGGAAACCGCCATCGCCCACCAGGCTGACGACCATGCGCTGCGGGAATACGATCTTCGCGCCCACGGCTGCCGGCACGCTGTAGCCCATCGCGCCGTTGGTCGGCCCGATATAGCGCTGGCCATCGCCGAAGTTGATGAAGCGTGTGGCCCAGCCGGCGAAATTGCCCGCATCGGTGGTGACGATCGCATCGTCTGCCAACATGCCCGCGAATTCGTGCATCACCGTACCCAGGTTCAGCGTGCCGTCATAATTCGGCACCGCGCGCTGTGCCTCACGCAGGGAGTGCAGTTCCTGCGTCCATTGCGACCAGCCTGGTGCCACGGGTTCCATCGCGGCGGCGGCCTCGGCGAAGCGGTTCAGGTCCGAGACGATCCCGAGCGCCGGACGGAACACGCGGCCGATCTCGCCGCCATCGGGATGCACCTGCACGATCGGCACGCCGCCGGCCATGTCGAGCAATGTGTAACCTTGTGTCACAGTGTCGCCGAGCCGGCTGCCGATCGCCAAAATCAGGTCGGCTTCCTTCACTTTGCCAACCAGGCCGGGATCCGATCCCACACCAAGGTCGCCGGCAAAATTTTCCATCGTGCCGTCGTACAATGCCTGGCGGCGGAAACCGACCGTAACCGGCAGCTCATTGCCGAGGAGGAAGTCGCGGATGGCGGCGCGGCCGGCTTCGGTCCAGCAGGAGCCGCCGAGCACGGCGACGGGCCGGCGCGCCCGCGACAGCATCGCGCGCAACTGCGTCAGTGCCGCGGGGTCGGGACAGGCCGGTGTGACAGAGCATCGCGGGACGTCCGGCACTTCCGCAGTGTCGCGCTGCATTTCCTCGGAGAGCGCGATCACCACCGGGCCGGGCCGGCCGGAGGTCGCGACATCCACCGCGTGTGCGACAATCTCCGGAATGCGTTTGGCGTGGTCGATCTGAGTCACCCATTTGGCGACGGATGAAAACATACGTCGATAGTCGATCTCCTGAAATGCGTCGCGGCCGGAATCTTCGTGCGGGATCTGGCCAATGAACAACAGCAGGGGCGTGGAATCCTGCATGGCGATGTGCACGCCGATGGCGCCGTGGCATGCGCCTGGGCCGCGGGTGACAAACGCCGCGGCTGGCCGGCCCGTCAGTTTTCCGTATGCCTCTGCCATGTTGACCGCGCCGGCTTCGAATCGGCAGGTCACGAGTTTGAGCTTCTGGCGAACGTCGTAGAGGCCATCGAGCGTGTCGAGAAAGCTTTCGCCCGGCACTTCAAATACGTGGTCGATGCCCTGGGCGACCAGCGCGTCTGCCAGGATGCGTCCCCCGATCCGCGGCGTGATTCGCGCTTTGCGCGCCTGTGCCAAATCCATCCATGCCTCCTGCCAGGGCGTTTGCATGCACAATAGGCAGGCGCAGCAAGGCCGTCACCTGCTAGGGCGGCGACTTTACGACGGCAGAGCCAGTTGGCACGCACAGTGCATTACACTTTGCAACTGCCTTGTAATCGGAAGTCCGGCAAATGTCGCCAAGTGTCTTTCGCAGTCGTGAGGTGTCTGTCACGCATCGGTGTTGCGCCGCCACAAACCGGCCATCGCCGATACGCAATTCAGCCGCCGACTCTGGGTGAGACTGGCGGCACGATAGGATGTTCAATGGAGGCCTGAATGCTTCGGAACCTGAGCTGGGAAAGCACCGACACTCTGGCGCGCAGTCAGTTCCGCATTTACCAGGAACTCGGCGATGCAGCGCAGATTGCCGAGGAAGACCGCCGCGAGGCACTGAAGCTGGACCAGCAGGAATGGAGCCACTGGGCCGAATTTCTGAATGAGGGTCCGCTGCCGGCGACGCCGTCCTTGCCGGAGATGCTGGTGCGTTTGGGCCAGGCCAGCTATCGGCTGGCGGTCCTGGCGGACGGCCAGGGCGCGGCGGCCCGCGCCTGAGGCGACGATCCATGCTAGGCTGCGCCGCGATGGGACAGGAGGCGGCGCATGCGGGCGATCTTTGTGCAGATCAAGTGCGAGATGGGGCAGGCGTACAAGGTTGCGCGCCAGGCTGCGGACTCGATTGAAGAGATGTCCGAGTTGTTCTCGACCAGCGGTCAATATGACCTACTGGGCAAATTCTACCTGGACCCGGAGCAGGATATCGGCCTGTTCGTGACGGAGAAGGTGCAGACGCTGAAGGGCGTCAAGGATACTTACACGCTGATTACGTTCAATGCGTTTCAATAGGCTTGCACGCGATGCGGGTTCAGCCGTGGCGCGGATCAAGGCGGGCTCGGTGATTGATCGGGTTGGTGGCAGATAAGCTTGCACCGACCCGATCACCCCAACCTTTGTCGCCTGCGGCGCGTAATTTGGGCTTGAAGCAAAACAAGTGCGCCAATTGGCGCAGCGGACGTGCGTACCGTGTCATGGCCGGCGCAGCGGTCGCGCGTACCGTGTCATGGCCGGCGCAGCAGTCGCGCGTACCGTGTCATGGCCGGCGCAGCGGTCGCGCGTACCGTGTCATGGCCGGCGCAGCGGTCGTGCGTACCGTGTCATGGCCGGCGCAGGCCGGCCATCCACGACTTCTGTGCTGCACGCTGCAAAGACGTGGATGGTCCGCCCGCGCGCACCATGACACGTGGTAGCCTGTGCGCCCCTCAAACAGCTCGTTTATTCTGCCTCGGGCCCTTAGTAGCTGCTGCGGCTGTATTGCGGGCTCTGCTCGACCGGCAAGGCATAACGGGGTGGGCAGACTGTGATGCTGCGTTCTGATAAATAGGCTGCGATGAGCCGGTCTGCCTCACCGGCTTGCAGGGCCGGCAGCCGTTCACACCGGCGGCGGTGCTGCAAGGCGTTGAGCGAGATCCGAAAAGCCGACGACTTATGCTGCATGACCGCGCGTCCTTCGATTGCCCGCCGGACGATGCTCCCGACGGGGGTTTGACCCGATGAGCGACTGTGGCAGGGATTGAATAGCTCACGGTTCTGTGATGATTCAAGCGTTAGATCACGAACGCGCGATCAACTCTTAAGTGCTTGTCTGCAATCTTTGCGTTATCAAATCTATCCTTGCAAAGAACGCGAGAGTTTGCCGAATTCACTGCTACCTGAGGTTGCAGGGCGTCGCGGGGGACGGCGGTCGGGTCGGCGCGTAGAAAGCCTGTGTCCCCCGACCACGCCACATCGGGCGAGGCGTGCAACGGCGAAGGCCGGTGGCCCGCCAGCTACGTCTTTGACCAGAGGCTCACGACCAGGTCGTGGATGGCGGAGCGTTCGCCGGCCATGACGCGGCGAAGGTCGCCAGTCGCCTATCCCGACTTCTGAGCAATAGCCGTCCACACGCGCGCGGGAGTGGCCGGCATGTCGAAATGGCGGATGCCCAGAGGGGCCAGCGCGTCGTTCACCGCGTTCATCACCGCGGCCAGCGCCCCGACCGTCCCTGCCTCGCCGACACCCTTGGCACCCAGCGGGTTCACCTTCGTCGGCACTTCCCGGGTGGCGAGCTGGAAATTTGGCAAGTCCCATGCTCGGGGCATCTGATAGTCCATGAACGTCGCCGTCAGCATCTGCCCGGACTCATCCCACACCACCTGCTCTCCCAGCGCCTGGCCGACGCCCTGCGCCACGCCGCCGTGGATCTGCCCGGCCACCAGCAGCGGGCTCAGCACCCGGCCAAGTTCCTCCACCGCGCTGTAGCGGACGATCTCGGTCACGCCGGTATCGCGGTCGATCTCCACTTCGCAGATATGCGTGCCGTTGGGAAAGGTGACCGCGGTCGGGGTGAACTCGCCGCTCTCCACCAGCCCGCCCTCCTCACCGGGCGGGATATGCGCCGGATCGTACGCCGCCCGCGCCACCGTCGCGAGATCGACCGAACGGTCTGTTCCCGTGATGCTGAACCGGCCGGCTTCGAACGTCACATCCACAACCGCTGCTTCCAGCAGTTCTGCCGCGATCCGCTTCGCCTTTTCTATCACCGCATCGACGGCCAGCATCACCGCCGACCCGCCGATGCACAGCGCGCCAGACCCGCCATTGCCTTTGCCGAATGGCAAATTGTCGGTATCGCCTTGCTCGTACCGCACTTGCTCCAGCGGCACGCCAAACCGTTCGGCCACGATCTGGCTGAATGCCGTCTCCAACCCCTGCCCTACCGACACCGAGCCGGTCTTCAAAATTAGCGTCCCGTCCTCGGCCAGGCGCAGCGTGGACAGATCCTTCGCCGGACGCAGGAACGGGCCGCCGGCAACCTCGATGCAGTTGCACAGGCCGATGCCGCGCAGCTTGCCGTGCGCCCTGGCTTCGTCGCGACGCGCAGGAAATCCCGCCAGATCTGCAAGGTCGGCGGCAGTCTGCATGTTGCCTTCGAACTCCCCGCAATCGTAGGTGAAGGTGAGCGCGGTCTTGTACGGCATCGCGTCGGGCGCGATCAGGTTGCGGCGGCGCAGTTCATAGGGCTCGATGCCGAGTTCGCGTGCCGCTACATCGATGAGACGCTCGATCGTATAGGTCGCCTCCGGCCGTCCCGCGCCGCGATACGCGGCGGTGGGCACGGTGTTGGTCATGATGCCGCAGGATTCCGCATACATCGCCGGAATAACATACACGCCCGCGGTGCCGCCGATATTGCCGACCGGCCAACCGGAACGGCCAGAGGTGTAAGCCCCCAAATTCACATCCCACCGCAGCTTCAGCACGGTGAATTTCCCCCCCGCATCCAGCCCCAGTTCCGCCGTGATGCGCATCTCGCGCGCTTGCTCATCGGTCAGCAGGCCCTCGTTGCGGTCGGAAATCCAGCGCACCGGCCGCCCCAGCCTGCGCGCCGCCCAGCACACAAGTGCATATTCCTGCTGCACGCCCGACTTCATGCCGAACGAGCCGCCGACATCGCCGACCAGCACCTGAATGTCCTGCGGCGCTACTTTCAGATTGTTCTGCGCCAGGCCGTTGCGCAGCGGATAGGGCGACTGAATCGAAGGATGCAGCACCAGCCGCCCGTCGGCGCCGACTTCGGCCCAGGCACCGCGCGGCTCCATCGAATTGGCGCTGACGCGCGAGACGGTGAATTGCAGCTTCGTCACATGCGCAGAATCGCGCAGCGCTGCGTCCGTGCGCTCGGCATCGCCGCGCTTCCACAGGAAGCCGATATTGTCCGGGTATTCATCCCATACCGCCGGTGCACCGTGCTGCATCGCCGCGATCTGGTCGGTGACCGCGGGCCGGTCGCTGTAATCCACGAATACCGCTTCCGCAGCTTCCAGCGCAGCGGCGCGTGTCTCGGCGACCACCAGCGCCACCGGTTCGCCAACGAAGCGCACGCGGTTGGCGGCCAGCAACGTACGATCGGTTTTTGCCGCAGGGCTTCCGTCGGGACGCGGAAAGCCTATGCCGCCGGGAATTGGGCCGGCGTCGGCAAGATCGGCCGCGGTATAAATGCCGACAACGCCCGGCATGCCGCGCGCCGCGGAGGTATCGATCGAACCAAACGTGGCATGCGCATGATGCGAACGCACCAGCACGGCAGCCAGCATGCCGTCGCGCTTGCCGTCAGCGGCGTAGTTGCCCTTGCCGGTGAGCAAACGCTCGTCTTCGCGGCGCCGGATCGATTTGGCCTGCAATGTCGCCATCAGTATTTCCTCCCTCGCGAACCCCGACGTGCGATTGTCACAATCGGCTCATGTTTTCCCATGCTGGTGGTGTAGCGTGTTGGGAAACAGGCGGGAAGCGGCGTGCCTTGTCCTGGCTGGGCCTGACCAGGTCAACCCCGGCCATGACAAGGACAACAGTACAGATTGCCCATCGCGGGCCCGGATGGTTTCATAACCAACCATAGAGAGGAGACGCCGCAATGACCAAGATCGCCGTCGTTGGTGCCGGCCTGATCGGCCGTGCCTGGTCGATCGTATTCGCACGTGCGGGTTTCGATGTGGCGCTTTGGGATCCGGTGCCGCAAGCAATCTCCGCCGCCCAGGCGTTCATCTCCGAACGGCTGCCGGAACTGCGCGACGCAGGCCTGCTGGCGGACGAACCCGCCACGGTCAGTGCGCGTATCCATCCGGCGGCAAGCCTGGTCGATGCGGTGCAAGGCGCCGTGCATGTGCAGGAGAACGGGCCAGAGCTTGTCGCCGACAAGCAGCGCATCTTCATGGAACTCGATTTGCTCGCGCATGCCGATACTGTGCTGGCCAGCTCCACCAGCGGCATTCCCGCCAGCGCCTTTACCGAGGGCCTGACCGGCCGTTCGCGCTGCCTGGTCGCGCACCCCGTGAACCCGCCCTATTTGATTCCGCTGGTGGAACTGTGCCCGGCGCCCTGGACGGATCACACAGTCACCGAGCGCACGCGCGCCCTGATGATCCAGGCCGGACAGGTGCCCGCGACGGTGCGTCATGAAATGGAGGGGTTCGCCCTGAACCGTCTGCAAGGCGCGTTACTGGCCGAGGCATTTCGGTTATTGGCGGATGATGTGATCTCGCCGGCCGATCTCGACGCGCTGGTGAAGCACGGGCTTGGTTTGCGCTGGAGTTTCATGGGTCCGCTGGAGACGATCGATCTCAATGCGCCCGGCGGGTTGGCCGATTACTGCACGCGCTATGGGCCGTTGTACGAACGGATGCAGCGGCAGATGGTGCCGCGGCTGTGGCACAAGGCGTTGATCGATTGGCTGCACGCGGCCCGTCGCGCCGAGTTGCCGGCGAACATGCAGGCGGTGCGGCAGGAATGGCGCGACCGCAGGCTGATGGCCTTGCTCGCGCACAAGGCGGGGCAGGAGGATTGAGGAAAGCGTGTCGAGGAGGTGGCAACGGATGTAGCCACGCGGCCGATTTGCGTTCTGGTCAAATTCTTCTACGCTGATGGCTCTCAGGCTCACAGGTGCGTGATGAGCGGGATATTTGGGCAAATTCTGGGGACGCTGGAAGGTCAGCAGGAAGCCCATAGCAATGCCATCACCGGCATTCTCCAACAGGTCCTGGCTCAAAATGGCGGCGGTGTCGCGGCGCTTCTCACGCGGTTTGAGCAGGCTGGGTTGGGCGACCAGGCCCAATCATGGGTGAACGGAGACCATCAACCGATTTCCGGCGGCCAGATCGACCAGGTTTTCACCGACAGTGAGATCAACGATTGGGCATCAAAACTGGGAACCGATCCCGATAAGATGCGTAGTGTCCTCGCCGAAGCTTTGCCGCACGCCGTCGATCATGCGACACCGAATGGCGAAGTGCAGGATACGGTGCCGGATCTTTCGAGTTTGGTCGGTCGGTTTTTTGCGAGATGACCGGTTTTCACATGAAAGGACTGATCCTGGCCGCGCTTGTGGCCACCGGCGCTTTCCTGGCGTCGTGCGATACCCCGGTCGGCGTGTCGCCTGCGCTGAACGGGACTTACCGGGAGAACTCGCTGGTCACCAACCCGAATGGCGGTGGTCCACAGGTGGTGCGTTGGGGACCGCCAGAGAATCAGCCTGGAAAATCCTAACTGGCGTCACGCGCCCATCGCCCACTGATCACTGCGGCCGAGGCGATGCGTCGGTGCCGGTGTGGCGTGGCACAACGCTGGCGACGAACAAAGCGCTGGATCCGTGCGCAGCTGCACCGCCGCGCCAGGCGTGACGTCCTTCGATAGCCTGCCATACCAGCAGGGCCGGAATCCCAATCACAAGGTCACGAGCGCGCTTGATAAGAGAGAGCGCCAACGAAGCGTCGGGACCAACGCCAAAAACCAAACCGAGCAATACCAACCCGCCTTCCTGGACGCCGAGGGCGTTCGGCACCATGAAGGCGGCACTGCGCATGCCGTAAATCATGCTGTCAATGGCGAGCGCAGCCGGCAGCGCCACGGCGAGCCCCATCAGTTTGAAGGTCACCCAGGTTTCTGCTCCGCTCAACAGCCAACTGACAAGGTGGGTCGAAGCGGCGAGCAATAGCGTTGATCGACGGGCTTGCAGATCGCGGATACCAACCTGGACGGCGCCGGCCTCGCCAATGTCGCGACCGAGAAACTGGCTGGCCAACCGCTTGCTGCTGCGCTCCACAAACCCCGCGCCTCGTGCCTGGATGGCGAAAAAGATGGCGGCAGCAACGCTCATGATGACAACGCCCGCAAGCACGGGCCCGACGATTTCGTTGCCGGGGCGCAGCCATTCCAACAACAACAAACCGATGATCGTGTACCCGATTTGCGCGACCAGCTCGAGGGTCACGTCCACGACGGTCGATGCCGCAGCGAACGCGCCGGATACCCCCGTAAGGGCCAAAGCGCGCGCTCCAAGGACGAAACCACCGATTTGCGACAGCGGCAGCGCCTCCGCTGCAGAGTCGCGAATTAATCGGCCCCAAATGAATCGCGGCAGCTTCGCGTCGGCTCGCCCCCGCGCGAGCATCCACCACGCGCAACCCATCAAAACGATCAGAACGATGTGGAAGCCGACCACGACGCCGAAGCCTTTGAGGCCCAGCACGGTTGCACTGTGCCAGATCGTGCCCACCCCCCGGGAGAGCACCAGGATCGTCGCGAGCGCGAGGCCTCCGATCAGGCCGGCGGCGACCAGCGCCTTCAAGCGGCACGCCCAAGTAGTGGTGGCCGCCGATCCCATAGACGGAGGCCGCGGACCGCGAGGTCCGCGACCGCGGGCAGAAGTCGTGGCTGCATCAGGTCGGGATTGAACGTGCTCATCCGGCGGGCATTCTCGCGGTAGCAGTTTTCAACGAACTGCCGGAAGCTGAAGCCATCGAGGAACATGTTGGCCTGGGTCACCGCAAAATCGCGACCGTCATTCGTATCCTGGCCGCGCCTGACAAGAGAGAGCAATCGCCGCACGGCGCGGGTGTAGAACCATGCGGACCGCAGCAATCGCGTCGGCGCAATGTGTCCACGGTACTTCTCGCGCCATGCCATGTAGTTGATGAAAAACACAATGTGCCGTGTTTCCTCGTACATCAGTACGTCGAAGATCTCGAACATGCCTTCCGGCAGGAACTCTGATTCCCGGGCGCTCTTGAAGGCGCCAAAACCCAGGAAGGCATCCAGGCACTCACCGAAACCAAAATCGATGAAAGCTGTCTCCAGATCGGCCGGGAATTGCTCCAGCGGCTGCTCCGTCACGTTGAGGTGGTATCGGTCGCTCATGACCCGGATCAGCCTGGCATGACGGGTTTCCTCGGCGCCCTGCAACGCAAGTGCCTCGTGCACCACGGGATCAGCGACCTGAGGTGCAAAGGCATTGACGATGGCACCGGCACGACGTTCGGTGTGGTACACCTCGTCCCAGAACGGTACGCCGCGCAGCCGCCCGAGCGCGGCTTCGTCGAGTGTCGGCCAGGGAAGCCTTGCAGGGTCGAATACCTCATGAGTGTCGATGAACTGACGGCAGAACAACTCTTTGTGGGCGTCCGACCCGGCCTTGATCCTCATGCCGAGACTCCTGCGGCGAAGGGCCGCTGTTTACGTTGTTGCCGGCTGTCATGCCAGTCCCCATGTTGTCGTCCTGCGGGTTGTGGCTCGGCCCTTGAACGGTGCAAGCCCGACGCGATCCGGCCCCGGTATTGCCTTCGCGTATCGCTTTCACGCAGCCGCTGATCAAACTGATCGATATGCGTAACGCGGCCTGCCTGGCGTTGCTGGACAATAGTATGTCATGGTCCTATCGTGCAGTGTCTGCAAGAAGCTGATGACCCATGCCCCCGGACCAACCGACACCGACGGTCAGACCTCAACCGTTTTGGCGCATGGCATTGAAGTCGTTGGTCGATGGCGGGCCGGGAACATGCCACTTCGCCATCACAAGTGTTTGCAATGCGAATTGTGATTTCTGCAATTTTGCACTCGATAGACTGCCATCGACGTCCAGGCACTCGGTGACGCTTCAAGACGCAAATCGGGCAACCGATATTCTGGGCCAGAACGGCATCAGATTTCTGATCTACACGGGCGGCGAGCCATTGGCCCATCGCGATTTCGCCGCGATGGTTGCTCATGCTGCCCGCATCGGAATGACGACGACACTGGTGACAAACGGGTGGCTCCTGACCCCTGCTCGCATAGACGCTTTGGCTGCGGCCGGACTGGTGTCGGTTTACATTTCCATCGACGCTGCCACTGCGGAGGTGCACGAGAAAAATCGCGGCTTGCCGGGTGTCTGCGATCGGATTCGCGATGCGAATCAGAGATTCAGGCAGAAAGGTATATCGACCGCGGCATCGGTTACCATGAGTCGTTTGGTAGATTACAAAAGCCTTCCGCCATTCCTGAAATCTCTAGGCTTCGAAAGTGTCACTTTTTCTTATCCCTTGACGGACCTGGCTTCGCCTTATCTTGCCTACTCCGACTCCAAATTGGTGGCCTATACAAGCGACGAACTGCACGATGCCTTCGATCAGGTGAAAGCCCTGAAGAACGACTTTGTTGTTATCAATCCGACGGCTTCGATAGACGACATGCAACGGCATCTACGTGGCGAACCTGAACTGTTCAGTTGCATTGCGGGATGGAAATTCTTTTACCTGGACTGGCATCTGGATCTCTATCGCTGCCACAACTGGGATCGTCCACTGTGCCACATCACTGACTTCGACGGTTCCCAGCGGCTGCGCGACGGGTGCACGGCGTGCATGATCGACTGTTATCGCGACAATAGCGTGATGCAGCATATCGGAGTCGCGGTCAGCGATGGCATTGCCGCCGCTTCGAGAGGGCGCATCGGGGAAGCCTGGAACCACTGGTTCGATCGAAAAAACCTGACCTCGGTGAAAGCCGTGCTGGAAGACGCGCCCGCCTGGCGGCGCCAGATACAGCGGCGGCCAAGCCACTAGTTACTCTCCAGCATCGGATTTCGGGCTTACGGCGCCTCTGACGCGTACCAGTTGGCGTACGCACCATGAGGCGCCGCTGTGTTGCGGCTAGGCGTTTATTCCGGAGGCGCTGCAACCATCAACTGATGCTGCTGGGCCACCTCGACGAGCTTTGGGATATCTGGTGCCTCGGGCGAGATCGCACGATCAACCTCGGTGAAGAAATGCGATGCCGCCTCACGCGAGGTCATCGAAATCATCTCGCCGCCCCCCGCGCCGAAACGGAACCAATGCATCGTACCGGCCGGCAGGTGCACCAGAGTGCCCGGTTCGGCGATCATGTCCTGGTCGCCGACGCCGAATGCAATGTTGCCGCTCACCACATAGAAGGACTCGTCCCACGGATGGCAGTGCGGCGGCGGGCCGCTGCCTTCCGGACCGGCCTGGCGGAAGATCTCGTAACTGCCGGTTCGGGCGCCCGGCGCCAGGACAGTGATTTGCTCGCCGACGACATTGAGAGGGGCCGGCCGGGTCGCGGGTGTCACCACGAATGGTTCTGGCATAGAAGTCCCCTGTATGTTGTGTTGATTTGGCGGAACGGGCGGCGCATGTGCCCATCCGGCTTGAACTTAGAGGATTTGAATCCCTGCCTCAACACGATTGGCGACGTCCTGGACCCAGCCTCTCCCGCTTCGCGCCGATTGGCAGGCGTGCGTTATACCTGGTCATAGTCCACGACCACACGCTCGGTCAGCGGTTGCGCCTGGCAGGTCAGGATATAGCCCGCTGCCGTTTCCCACGGTTCCAGCGAGTAATTCACTGTCATCTCGACCCGTCCCTCCAGCAATTTCGCGCGGCAGGTGCAGCACATGCCACCCTTGCAGGAGAACGGCAGGGTCCGTCCCGCGCGCAGCGCCGCGTCGATGATCGCCTCGTTCGCCGCCACCGGAATTTCCCAGCTTGCGCCTTCACAAATGACTGTCGCGATGGCCTTGGGCGGTGCCGTTGCCGGCACTGCGACGGGACGCGGGCGGCCTCCTGCACCGGGCGTGAAACGTTCGACATGGATGCGGTCGCGCGGCAGGCCCAGATCGGCCAGCGCCTTTTCCAGCCCTTCGATCATCGGCTGGGGACCGCAAACGAAGGCGTGATCCACCATCGCTGCCGGCAGCATGGCAGACATCAGGACACGCAGCTTCCCGGCATCCAGATGGCCGTTCAGGATTGGCACATCCTGTTGCTCGCGCGACAGCACGTGGAACACCGACAGCCGTGACAGGTAGCGATCCTTCAAATCCTCCAGCACGTCGCGGAACATGATGCTGCCGGTGGTTCGGTTGCCAAAGAACAATACGAAGCGGCTGTTGGGTTCGTGTGCCAGCACGGTCTTGAGGATCGACAGCACCGGCGTGATTCCTGAACCGGCCGCAAAGGCGGCAAAGGTCCGCGCCGCGTTGGGTTCGATGGGCACGCCAAAGCGCCCATCGGGGGTCATCACGGACAGACGGTCGCCCACCTGCAGCGCCTCGTTCGCCCAGGTGGAAAACGCGCCGCCCGCCACACGTTTGATCGCGACGCGCAGCTCGCCGTCATCTAGGCCGGAGCAAATGGAGTAGCTGCGGCGCACTTCCTCGCCGTCGATGACGGCGGACAGCGTGAGGTACTGGCCCGGCGTGAACCGGTAGGCGCCGCGCAGGACCTCCGGCACGGCGAAGGTGAACGAGACGGCATCCTCGGTCTCGCGGCGCAGTGAGGCGATCGTCAGCGTGTGAAACCGGGGCGGCATGAGGTTTGTCTTGCGTGGCGGGACATCCGCCGCAAGTCTAGCGCATGCGCCAGAGTTTGCATCGCATCAACGTGAGCACCGGCGGCCAGGGACTGGTGGAGATCACCGGCACTGTGCGCGACTGGGTGGCGGCGCAATGCGCCGGCACGGGTTTGCTGACGGTGTGGTGCCGGCACACGTCCGCCTCGCTGCTGGTGCAGGAGAACGCGTCGCCCGACGTCCGCGCGGACCTGCTCGCGTTCTTCCGCCGCCTGGTGCCGGAGGGCGGGGTGTATCGCCACCAGGACGAAGGCCCGGACGACATGCCTGCCCATATCAAGGCGGCGCTGACGCAGACTCAGCTTTCAATTCCGGTAGATCGCGGTGGGCTGGTGCTGGGCACCTGGCAGGGGATCTATCTGTTCGAGCATCGCACGGCGCCGCATCGCCGCGAGATTGTGCTGCATCTTTTGTGTGACTAGCCAGGGCAGACTCCGATAAGGCTGACGCGTTGGCGTCGTAGATGGACCGGCGGCGGTCGGCCAACGCAAACGCCAATCTGATGGCTCGCGCCGTGGCCCTCGTTCTTCCTCCGTGTTGAAATTTCAAAGCAGATCGTGCGGCACGAGCACCGCATTGGGAGCGGCCACACGTGCCCGCAGAAGGGCGGGCGGCGCGAGCCCGAGCGACATTGCGCCACTGTGGGGCTCGCAATGGCAAAGGGGCGGCGGACTGGACCGCACGCCGGCGGCTAGGAACGAAAGATAGCTGTTGACGCCATGCCTAACGACGTGTTATCATCTCTCCCATCATGCCGCACATATCCAACTCTCCCCCTCCCTGCCGAGCCTGCCCGCCCGATCCTCCCGCGGATCGGAACGCCATCGCTTTGCCCTCCGGCGCCGCCAACGTCCTGCGCTTTGTCCAGAGTCTCCTCACCGATGGCCGCCACCTCGCCAATACCTCTGCCTGCCCGCTGAGGCACGGTCACCGGGCCTCCACAAGTGTGCCATCTGTTAGTACCCATGACGGACGCAGCCGGCATGCTGTCAGCACCGCCGTCCTGATACGTCCCGGGCAACCGCAGCCTGCCTGCATGGCCGGGCCGTCCACGCTAACCAGCAAGAGCACGGTCACCATGAACGCATTACCAGAACAATGATTCCAGCATCCCTTGAAACCCCTCCCCTGCATTGTCGGCCGCGCCTGCATTCGCTCGGCCGGACCGGCCACTTCATGATCAACCAAGGATGAATTACCATGAACCAAGTACAACACTCAGAATTTGATGCAAACGCCGCGTACAGCACAGCGACTGACAAGCGGGCAGGTTTGTCGGGCGCCGGCATCGAGGCCTGCCCCGGCAACGCCGGAACGGTTGCGCCGCCGCCAAGCAGCGTCGCGCCGAAGCCTGGCAGGGCGTTGCAATTACGAACAAAAATCATGGACATTCTCGCCGACGGGAAGCCGCGGCGGGCAAGCGACCTCGTTGCGCGGATCGGAGGAGGCGTGACGCGGGCGACGGTGTGGCGAGAGATTTATGCGCTCAAGGCAGCAGGACGCGTCGTCAGGCTGCGGCAGGGCATTTGGGTCATGACTGAAATGGCCGCAATGGCGATGTACGAAATAGCATCGCCGCAAACGGAATACTTCCCCAGCCACACCGAACGAAGGGTGCTGGAACGCTTGTCGCGGCCGATCGCGGCAGCGGACATGATCGAGGAATTGGGCCTCAGCCGCCAGAGGATTTATCAGGTCCTCCAGCGATTGCGCCGGCTTGGCCAGGTCAAACGCGACGTGATACCCGGCCTGAACGGCAGGTGGCTATGGATGCGACCGGACGATAGCGTCGAGAACGCCATCCTCCCGCCGCGTCCTTTTCCGCGAGCGAGCTGCGAGATCCTGAACTGCCTCGAACCTGATGCCTTTCATTGGTTCAGGGATGTCGCCCAGGCCGTGCCACGGACAGCCCAGGTTGCCTACGCCCATATCAAACGACTCGAAGCCCGCGGGCTGGTGACCATCGTCCCTGGCGGCCGGCATAAATTCGTCAGCATCACGCCGCGCGGACTGGATCACCCGGAACGATCAACCGATCGGCCCAAGGCCGCGAAGTCGAACGTGAGCAATCCTTTTCAGGAGCGGTTGCTCGCTTTCGTGGAGGCACTTGCCGTGCTCGGCGAGGCAAAAACGATCGACGTGACCGCGGCGATTGCAGGTGCCGATCGCAAGGGGATGGGCCTGTGGTCCGGCCAGATCATCGCCAGGCTGATGCAGCAAGGCCTCGCAGAGGCCATCAACACAGAGCCGGTCCACCGTCCGGCGTATCGGCTGACCGAGGCGGGCAGATCGGAGGCATCTCGCATCGCACGGCTCCGGCCTGCGCCGGCCAGACAACATCTGGAGGAACGCATTGCCGCGTATCGCACCAAAAGGGGGTTTGGCGCGCGCCCATTGCGTTCCAAGAACAGACCGGAATTTTCGGGCATGGCACGCAGCCCTGCACAACAGGCGATTCTTGATGCTCTTGCTGCAGGGCCTCTTCCAGCGACCGCCATCCGTGCCGTCGTCAGTTCCCATGTGGCGCATTCGAATGGTGCCTACCTGATGCTGCGGCGGCTGAATCAGCGCGGCGCCGTCGAGCGGATCGGCATGCAGGGACGAGTCACTGTGTGGTCCCTGCGCCGAACCGCTGGCCCGGCATCGGAGAACTTCGGGTTCGAGGCACCGCCGGTAGGTGTTTCATTAACCAATCCCGTGGTACCCAACGGCACATGGACTCCGCAGCCCAGCCCGTTGACCGCCTGCTGATCACCGCCGTGGTCGATCGCCTGATCTACGACGACGCGGAAACCTTCAGCGCCGAGGACGCCCGCGCCTTGCTCGCGGCCTTGCCGCGCAAGCGCGTGCCGTGGATCGAGATCGGCGCCAAGGGCAAAGTCTCGGGCGGTTCCGCCCGCGGCTTTGCCGCCGGCGTCGGCAACGTGAAGGTCGAAGATCCGCAAGCGCGCAAGTTCGACGTCAGCACATCCTCGGATGCCTATACGCGGGCCGGCCAGTGGAAGCTGCTGCGCTATGACCGGCGGGCGGGCACGCATGTGGAGATCGAGCAAGTGATGGCCGATCCCACGGATGAAGGGCGTGGTGCGCGGCTGCGCTACGGGCCGGGCGGCGTCGCGCTGGGCATGGACATTCGCACCGTCCGCAACGTCCGCCTTTTGTTCACCTGGTTCATCCTGCAGATTCCGGGCTGGCAGCCCTGGAAACACCCGGTGTGATCCGGTTGCACATGTCATTGTTGGGGTGGACGGCCCCACGGCATCGCGTGCCAAACTTGGGGCTGGAAGCAACCAAGATCGGAGCCGTCCATGACCGAGATTAGCGAGGAGCGTAGCGACGAAGCAACCTCGGTCATGACAGTGGCAGCGACCGGCCCAACCGGCGCCGCGGCCCCCTGGCAGTCACGGCAGGTCCAGCACCATGCCGTCATAGCCGGCCTCCACGCCCGGCGGCAGGTTGGCCGCCATCCAGGCCCAGTCCATGTCGGTGCCCATATGCGTCAGCACCGCACGGCGGGGTGCCACGCGGTCGATCCAGCCCAGCACCCGCCGCAGATCGGCATGGGTCGTGTGCTGGCCGTGGCGCAGGAAGCAGCCCACCACCCAGGTCTCGACGCCGGCCAGTGCTGCGAACGCGGCTTCGTCCAGTCGGACCAGGTCGGTGGAGTAGGCGAACGTGCCGATGCGCAGCCCAAGCGATTGCATGCGTCCGTGGTCCTGCGCAAACAGGGTCACAGCCAGGCCGGCGGTGTGGATCGTATCGCCCGGGGCAACTTCACGCGGCACCAGCACCGGCCGGTAGAAGCCGGGCGGCTCCCAGGGGCGGAACGCATAGGCGAAGCGCCGCGTCAGTTCGTCCAGCGTCTCGCTTATGGCGAACGCGTCCAGCGGCCGATCGACGATCCGGTTGAGGATGCGGACCTCATCGATGCCGGTGATGTGGTCGGCGTGCGCGTGGGTGTACACCACCGCATCGACCGACGGAATCCGGCAGGCCAGAAGCTGTGAGCGCAGGTCGGGCCCGGTATCGACCAGCAGCCGGGTCCCCTCGCCGCTTTCCACCACGATGCTGGCGCGCGTGCGGACATTGCGGGGTTCGGCGGGATCGCAGGCGCCCCAGTTGCCGCTGCCATCGGTGCCGCCGATCAGCGGCACGCCAGCGGATCCGCCCGTGCCGAGCAATACGACCCGCATCGTGCTCAGGCGGCCTTGCAGAACAAACGGCGAAAGTTGGCCGTGGTCAAGTCGGCCAGGGCGTCTTGTGTCATGCCGCGCAGTTCCGCCAGGACCCCAGCCGTATGGGCGACGAAGGCCGGTTCGTTGCGTTTTCCGCGTAGCGGGACGGGGGCGAGATACGGGGCATCGGTCTCAACAAGCAAACGATCCGCGGGAATATCGCGCGCTATCTGACGGAGCTCATTGGATTTTGGGAAGGTAAGGATGCCGGAGAAACTAACGAAGCCACCCAGCGCCAGGCCGGCCTCGGCGAGCCGGCGGGTGGAGCTGAAACAGTGCAGAACAAACGTGAATAAACCACCGCTATCCCATTCATCTTGCAGTATGTTAGCAATGTCATCGTCCGCATCCCGTGCATGAATCACCAGCGGCACGCCGGCCAGCCGGGCGCCGCGGATATGGGCGCGGAAGTTCGCCTGCTGCACGTCGCGGGGGGAGCGGTCGTAAAAATAGTCCAGCCCGGACTCGCCGATCCCTATTGCCTTCGGCGCTTGGGTCATGGCGGCGAGCGCCTCCGGCGTCGGGATGGGCGCCTCGGCCGCATGGTGGGGGTGAACGCCGACCGTGTACCACAGGTTTGGATGCGGGCCGGCGATGCCGGGCAGGCGGGTGGATTGCTCCAGGGTGGTCCCGATGGTGACCATTTCGCCAACGCCCGCCTCGGCGGCGCGGTCCAGCACGGCCGGCAGTTCGGCCGGGCTGTAGTAGTCCAGGTGGCAATGCGAATCGATTAACACCGAACAAACCCTCTCCCACGCAGTGGGAGAGGGCAGGGTGAGGGTGCTGCCCACCTCCGCCATACCCTCACCCTTCTCGCTTCCGCGAAGGCACCGGAGAAATGGACACTAATCTCCGCAACCCCCTCACCCTGCCCTCTCCCGCCATGCGGGAGAGGACTCTGTATCAGGCCGGCTCCACATAGCGCGGGAACACCCCTTGCGGCGGCGGCAGCGTCACCCCATCCGCCAGCGGCGTTGCCAGATCGACCAGCATCCGCACCTCCGCCGGAACTCCGAGCTGATCCAGCATCTTCGCCATGCTGTCCGGCATGAACGGCTGCAGCACCGTGGCCACCGCCCGCAGCACGTCCGCCAGCACGCGCAGCACCGTGCCCATCCGCGCCCGGTCGGTCCGCGCCAGGGCCCAGGGCGCCTGGCGGTCGATATAGCCGTTGGCGGCGCGGATCACCTTCCACACCTCTTCCAGAGCCTCGTGGAAGGTCTGCTGGTCCA
>Ga0335074_10002291_pt1 | contig 26072 bp, 18 predicted proteins | sample Lox_Sample_23_FD_206715 | JGI IMG/M metagenome (GOLD analysis project Ga0335074, IMG submission 206715) | Soil microbial communities from Loxahatchee National Wildlife Refuge, Florida, United States - Lox_Sample_2.3 | ecosystem: Environmental > Terrestrial > Soil > Wetlands | place: USA...
GGCGCTACTACCTGAGCCAGCCCGGCTACGTCGTCCAGTTCACGGAGCGGCTCGGCTACTCGCCGTATCCGGGGACCCTCAACGTCCGCCTCGCCGCGGACGCGCTCCGCAAGGTCGGCCTCCTCGGAGAATGGTCGGGGACGCGCATCGACGGCTTCCAGGCGAGCGGACGGACGTTCGGCGGCGCAACGTGCTTTCCGGCCCGCATGAACGGCCACGCCTGCCACCTCATCCATCCCGACCGCTCCCACTACCAGGACGTGGTGGAGTTCATCGCGCCCGAGCGCCTCCGCGACGTGCTGCACCTCACGGACGGCGACCGGGTCTCGCTCGACGTCGCGGAGCCGTGATGGCGCCGTCCGTCGCCCGCGAGGTGGCGCACGACCGCCGGCCCCCGCCGGCGGAACCGGCCTCGGCGCGCCGCTACGTGAACCAGTGGGTCGAGGCGGAAGCGATCGGCGACCGGCGCGTCCGCGCCTTCGTCCTGATCCTGCGCACGCGCGGCTGCTACTGGGCGGATCAGAAGGGGTGTTCGATGTGCGGCTACGCGAAGGACACGCTCGGCCGCTCGGCCACGCCCGAAGAGCTCGCGGAGCAGCTGACGCATGCGCTCGCGCGCTACCGCGACGAGCCGTACGTGAAGCTGTACACCTCGGGGAGCTTCCTTGACGACCGCGAGGTCGATCCCGCGAGCCGGTCCGCGATCGTCGGCGCCTTCTCGGGCCGCGCCGAGCGGCTGCTCTTCGAGACGCTGCCCGAGTTCGCGACCCCGGCGTCGCTGGCGCCGCTCCGATCGGCGTTCGCGGGCGAGCTCGAGGTCGCCCTCGGCCTCGAGTCGACCGACCCGGTGGTGCTGGGCCGCTACGTCCACAAGAACGCACCCCCGCGGGCGTACCTCGACGCGGGGGACCGGGTCCGATCGCAGGGCCTGCGCGCGAAGGCGTACCTGCTGCTGAAGCCGCCGTACCTCACGGAGGCCGAGTCGATCGACGACGTCGTGCGCTCGATCGGGGAGGCGGCGCCCCATTTCGACGCGCTGTCGGTCAATCCCGTCCACATCCAGAACGGGACGGTCGTGGAGTGGCTCTACCACCGCGGGCGGTACCGCCCGCCGTGGCTGTGGTCGGTGGTCGAGGCCCTGCACCGCGGTGCCCGCACGCGGGGCGCGACCCGGCTCGTGTCGTTCCCGACCGCCGGCGGGCTCGCGCGCGGCCCGCACAACTGCGGCCGGTGCGACGCCCGGGTCCTGGCGGCGATCGAGGAGGCGTCGCTCGCGCAGTCGTTCGAGGGGCTGTCCGGGCTCGACTGCGACTGCCGGACGGAGTGGCAGCGCACGCGGGAGCTGGAAGGGCTCGGGGTCGAGGCGTGACCGACCTCGTGCCGAAGCTGCCGGCGCACGCCGAGGCGACGATCCACCGGTTCCTGCGGGCCCACGCGGGCGGCCCGCGCGACGGCGTGGTGCTGGGCCTCTCGGGCGGGATCGACAGCGCGCTGTGCGCGCGGCTCGCCCGCGACGCGCTGGGCGCCGACCACGTGCTGGGCGCCCTCCTCCCGGACGCGGCGTACCCCGCCCCGCTGCGCGCCGAGACCGAGGCGTTCGCGGACGCGCTCGGCATCGACCACGTCACGATCCCGATCGCCCCGATCGAGGCGGCGTACCGCGCCGAGCTCGCCGACCTCACGGACCGGGTCGACGTGGGGAACCTCAAGGCCCGGATCCGCATGGGGATCTGGTACGCCCTCGCCCGGCCCCGCCGACGCCTCGTGCTCGGCACCGGCAACAAGTCGGAGCTCCTGCTCGGCTACTTCACGAAGTACGGCGACGGCGGGGTCGACCTCCTGCCGATCGGCGACCTCTATAAGACCGAGGTCCGCGAGCTCGCACGGCGGCTCGAGCTTCCCGCGCCGATCCTCGCCCGACCGCCGACGGCCGGGTTGTGGGAGGGCCAGACCGACGAGGAGGAGCTCGGGCTGCCGTACGCGGCGCTCGACCGGATCCTGACGGGGCTCGAGCAGCTGCTCCCCGAGCGCGAGATCGCGGCCCGGACCGGCCTCCCGCCCGAGGTCGTCCGCGGGGTGGTCGCGCGGGTCGAGGGGAGCCGCCACAAGCGCCGGATGCCCCCGATCCCGAAGCTGGCGCTGCGCACCGTGGGGCTCGACTGGCGGGAGTGAGGGGCGCCGAACGGCCCCGTTCGCGGCGTCGTCCTCCCGCCCCAACCGTTTTACCCGCTCGGCGTTCGGGAGCCCGGTGTTTTCGTAGGAACTCCCCCCATGGACCGCGCCACCTACCAGCGTCTCTCCGACGCCCTCGCGACGTACGAGGACGTCCACCGCCTCGCCCACGAGGAGCACTGGGACGAGGATCTCCTGTTCGTCATCCACACCCACCGGGTCACCCGCGACGCGACGCGGCGGTTCTACGTGCTGAAGCGCCAGATGCCGCGGCTCGCGGGCCAGTGGCGGCGCGGCCGGACGATGCTCGAGCTCGCGACGGAGTTCCGGTTCCCGCCCGTGCTGTTCGGCCAGCAGATGCTGGGCGAGCTCGGCCTCCCTCGCAAGCGGATCTGGGGGACGTTCCTCGACCCCGCCACCGCGCCGGACGCGCGGCTGCGCCGCGAGGTCGAGGCGCTGCTCGCCGCGGACTGGATCTACTCGCCGCGCGGGATGGAGCTCCAGCGCGAGCGCGGGCGCAAGGGGGAGGAGCGGCTCCAGACGTGGCTCACCAAGCACGGCATCGGCTACCGGACGGAGAAGGAGCTGCGCGGCAAGTTCTCGAAGACGCCGGACGCCCTCCTCGACCACCCGATCATCCTCTTCGGCCAGAAGATCCAGTGGATCGAGTCGAAGGCGAACTTCGGCGACGACGTGGAGATGCGCAAGAACCTGAAGCGCCAGCTCGGACCGTACACGGAGATGTTCGGCGAGGGCGCCGTCGTCTACTGGTACGGGTACGTCGACGGGGCGGAGTCCCCGCCCGGGATCCTGCTCTACGACGGCGACAGCTTCGAGGCGATCACGCCGGTCGTGCCGCCGCGTCCCGCGGGAGGGGCCGCTGCGCACCACTCGCGAGATCCCGCTCGACGACCGTCCCCGGCGGGGCCTCCTTCAGGCCCAGGATCAGCGCCCGACGGGCCCGACGGCGCGCCGCCTCCTTGAGCTGGCGGGACATCGACCGGCCGAGCAGGTCCCCGTCGGCCCGCTCGCCGGCGCGGCGCAGCTCTTCCACGAGCGCCGTCACCTCGGCGCGGTCCGCGCCGTCCGCCGCCACCACGAACGTGTCGAGCGGCGGCTCGCCGTCGGGCCACCGGTCGGCCTCCCGCAGCAGCAGCTCCACCGTCTGGTCCCCGATGGCGAGCCCGACCGCGGGGGTCAGCGGACCGTCGAACAGCTCGATCAGGCGGTCGTAGCGGCCGCCGCCGAACAGGCTGCGCCCCTCGCCGGCCCGACCGAACGCCTCGAAGACCGTCGACGTGTAGTAGGCGATCCCGCGCACCACCGTCGGATCGTAGACGACCCGGTCCCCGAGACCGGCCCGCTGAAGGAGGCGAACCATGGTGGTGAGCCGTTCGACCCCCGCCGCCACCCCCGGCTCGGGGTAATCGCCCACGAGCTCGGCGAGGAACCCCGCGACGGCGGACGGGCCGACGCCCCCCGCGGAGTCGGCGAGGCGGCCCGCCAGCTCGCGCGCCCGGTCGGCCGGGATGCCCGACTCGCCGAGCGCGTCCTCGAATTCGGCGGCGGAGAGCTTGCGGTACCGATCGACCGCGTGGAAGAACCGGTCGGTGTCCGTCGCGCCGAAGCGCCGGCCGATCCCTTCGGCCACGGCGCGGTCGTTGATCCGGAAGGTGTAGAGGCCGGCCGCCCCGACCTCGTCCAGCACCAGGGCGGCGGCGAGCAGGAGGTCGACCTCCGCCTCGACGCCCGGCACGCCGAGGATGTCGAGGTTGAACTGGACGAACTCGCGGGTCCGGCCCGACTGCGGCTCCTCGTACCGCCAGATCTTCGCGACCGTGAACCACTTCACGGGCAGCGGCTCCGACTTCGCCCGCTCCACGAACACCCGGGCGACCGACGGCGTCGTCTCGGGCGTCAGCGCGACCGGCCGGCCCCCCTTGTCGACGAACGCCCAGGCCTGCTCCTGGATCCCCGCCCCGCTCTTGCGGGCGTAGAGCTCCTGGGTCTCGATCGTGGGGAGCTCGAGCTCCTGGAACCCCGCGCGACGGGCCGCGGCCCGCATCCGCCGGCGGAGCTCCGATCGGGCGCCGGCGTCCGGCGGCAGGTAGTCGCGGAACCCGCGCAACGGTCCGGGCGGCACGGGGGACGGACCTCGGTCGGTCCCTTAAAAGGGCTAGCCCGACGGCGCCGGTCGGAGGGCGTCGACGACCGCGGGCTCGGCGAGGCCCTCGCCCCCCGGCGCGCCGACCCGCTCCACGTACGCCCGCATCCGTCGGTACGCCGCCAGCGCGCCCGCGAAGTTCCGCTCGCGCAGCTCCGCCGCGAGGTTCCGCAGCTCCTCGAGCGCCGGCGCGATGTCGAGCCCGCTCGCGCGGAACTCGGTGAGCCGCTCCTTGAGCCGCCGCAGGTCGTCCATGAGGCGCGGTTCGAGCAGCGACCAGAGCGCGGTCGCGGCGTGGGCCAGCAGGCGCTCGCCGGCCGCGCGGTGGCCCTCCGCGATCTGGCGGCGCCCTTCCTCGATCGGGCCGAGCGCGGGGGCCGGGTCGCCGCCGAGGTCGCGGACGGCCGCGGCGAGCAGCTCGCACTCGGTGACGAGGATGCGGCCGACCTGCCACTCCTCCTCGACCCGGGCGAGCTCGTCCGTGACGTGCGTCAGCCGGCGCCCGGCGCCGGGGAGGTCGCCCGTCGCGATCGCGCGGCCGATCGCCTCGAGCTCGACGTCCGCCGCCCGCGTCGGCATCAGTTGCGCGAGCTCGTTGCGCCGCGCGAGCTCGGACTCGAACTCCTCGGCGAGCGCGCTCGAGAGGTGAACGAACATCTCGCGCGAAAGGACCTCGAGCGACGGGACGTCGTCGACGAGCCGCGCCGCGTTCGACCGCCGCTCGAACTCGGTGAAATCGAGCCCGAGGCGGTGGCCGAGCGCGAAGTACTCCTCGAGCCGGCGCTTCAGCTCCCCGACCGTCGCGATCGGGGGCAGGGCCGGGAGGCCGCGGAGCGGGCTCAACGGCTCCGCGTCCCGCTCGGGCGCCGGCAGCGGGGCGGTCCGGACCGCGCCCGACCGGGAGACGCTCCGCAACGACCGGGGGGCGTTCGCGTCGGGCGGCGCCGGGTGCTCGAGGTCGATCGTCTCGAGCAGCTCCGCGATCGTCCGCAGCGAGGCGGGATCGGAGTCCCGGCTCTGCGCGGCCGCCTCGCGCACCGAGCCGAACAGCGCGGCGCTCAGGTGGCAGCCGGGGCAGGCGGTCGCCCCCTCCGGCAGCTCGCGGGCGCACGCAGGGCAGACCGACGTCACGGTTCCTCTCGGAGCGGTTCGGTCGGCGATCCTCCGCGGGCCCCGCGGAACGCCCGGTCGCGCCGGGCCGGGAGGGTCGTCACCTATCGATGATACCGGAGGACACCTCAAAAGCTCTTGTCCCGGGCGGGCGACCGGGTTCCGGCCCCCGCGGATGGAGGTGTCGGCGGGCCGACGGCGTCGGGTGGTAGACGCCCCGCGGGTAGGCGGGGAGCGCCCGCGCGCGGACGGCCGATTCGGGGGGCCAGCGGGCGCGGCACCGGGGGCAGCGGTAGCCCCGGCCCCGCCCGAGGGACCCGGTCGCCCGATCGCACGTCGGGCACCGCGGCCGCAGCAGCGGCCCCCGCTCGGCGACCGCCCGGACGATGCGGATCCCCTCCAGCGCGAGCGCACCGCCCTCCGTCCGGCTGCCCCAGACCCGAAGTCGGTCGCCGGGGACGAGCGTTCGGGCGACCGCCGGCAGCGTCTTGGTCGGTTCGAACGCGAGGCAGGCGAGGAGCCCCCCCGTCGCGTCGGTGAGGTCGAACCGGACGTGGCCGCCGGGACCGGTCGCGGGCCAGTCGGCGACCGATCCGTCGACGATCGCGGACTCGTACGGCCCGATCCCGAGGGCCGACCGCGGCACGAGGTGGTCGCCGCTCCCCTGGTTGGTCCGGAAGACGACCCATCGGTCGACCGGCTCGCTCCGCACGCCGGCGCGGGCGCGCCGGACCGCGTCCGGGTCGACCGAGCGCAACCCGTAGAGGATCGGGCAGTCCGTGTGAGGCGCCACGAGCAACCGGCGCGTCCTGGGGTCGTCGCACAGGAACAGGGCAGGGTGCGCGCGTTCGACCTCCCGCACGCTCGCCGGATCGACCCGGCGGGGCGCCCCGACGCGCGACGGGCGGCGGTAGGCGATCAGCTCCCACGTCGGATGTCCGCCGGGCCAGGCGACGGCCGCCGCCGCCCCGACGAGGCCCCGCTCCGAACCGTGCGTGCGGTAGAAGGCCCCGCCGTCGTCCAGGACGCGCCGGGCGGTGGCGATCGGCACGAGGCCGCGGACCGCCGCCCAGTAGAGCGACGCGGGGAGCGGGCGGTCGACCGCGACCAGGGCCGGGTCGGTGCCGGGGTCGTCCACCCGCGCCCCCGCGAGCACCGCCGACCAGGCCCGCTCGAGAAAGCGGTCGCGCACCCCGCGCGGGAGCGGCGCCCCCCGGGCGTACGACCGGACCGGGCGCCCGTCGATCGCCCCGAGACGGGTCGTACGCCCGACGCCCCGGCCGAAGCGAGCCGAGAGGGCCGCGTTCCCCCGGGTCTTCCACGGCACGTTCGGGTTGAGCCGGACGAGCCGCGGCTCGCCGACGAGATCGACCCCCTCGGCCCGGGCGAGCGCGATCAGCTCCGTCAGGAGGTGCGTGGTGCACCCGCCGCGGGGGCTGTCGGTGTCGTCGATCCCGATCCGGAGCACGCCGACGGGAGCGGGCGGGCCGCTAAAGCGGCGCGCCCGTCTAGGCGAGCCCGCCGATCAGCTTCTCGTACGCGGAGCGGTTCGCCCCGAGCCCGATGTCGGTCGCCGCCGGGCTCACGTGGTCCGGCAGCAGCTTGAGCTCGAGGCCGTCGGCCGCGGGGGCCTTCGGTCGGTGCATGACGCCGATCGGGATCTTGCCGGCCTCGATCGTCTCGTAGCAGAGCCGGAACATCGCCTTGCGGTCGGTCGGGTCGTAGCCGGGCAGCTTCGCGACGTCGACGACCTGCTCGCGCCACTGCTTGTACGTGTCGTTGTACGTGACGCACGGCGAGAGGTCCTCGATGAACGCGAACCCCCGACCCTCGCGGTTGAACCGCAGGCCTTCCTCGAGGACCGCCGTCATGGTCTTCGGATCGCCCGAGAACGTGCGCGCGATGAAGTTCGGGGCCGGGATCGACAGCGCGGTCAGCACCGAGTGGAACGGGGGCTCGACGTTCCCCTCGAAGCCGAGCTGGCTCGTCGGGGACGGCTGGCCCTTCGTGAGGCCGTACGTCTCGTTGTTCATGACGAGGTAGAGGATCGACGCGTTCTTCTTGAACGCGTGCATGAAGTGCCCCATCCCGATCGCGTAGCCGTCGCCGTCCCCGCCTGCGGCGACGACGGTGAGCGACGGGTTCGCGAGCTTCACGCCGATCGCCTGGGCGAGCAGACGACCGTGCAGGGCGTGGAGCCCGTTGACCTCCACGAAGTTGTGGATCGAGCCGGAGCATCCGATCCCGCCGACGAGCACGAGCTCGTGGTTCGGGATCTTGAGGTTCTGGGCGGCCTTCTTCACGGCGGCCAGGACGCCGAAGTCTCCGCATCCGGGGCACCAGATCGACGGCCGGGCCTTCGCGGACTGCACCATTCACGCCACCTCCCGGATCTCGGCGATGATCTCGGGGGCGCGGAACGACGACCCGTCGTACTTGAGGATCGATCGGAGCTTTGCGTGCTGATCGGGGACCGTCTCCCGGATCAGGCGCGCGAACTGACCGGTGTAGTTGTGCTCGACCACGTAGGCGACGTCGACGCCGGCGAGGAACGGCGCGATCTCGTGGGTCGGGACCGGGTAGATCGTCCGCGCCTGGAGGTACCGGGTGGCGATGCCCCGGGCGCTCAACAGCTCCTGCGCCTCCCGGATCGGGCCCGAGGTGCTGCCGTAGCCGATCAGCCCGATCTTCGCGTGCGCGGCCCCGAAGAACCGGGACGGCGGGAGCTCGTCGCGGGCCTTCGTCATCTTCTCCATGCGCTTTTGCATCTGGCGGATCCGGTTCGCGGGGTTCACCGAGACGTGCCCCCACTCGTCGTGCTCGTTGCCCGTCACCTGGGCCCAGACGCCGGGCGTGCCGGGCGGGGCGATCGGCGACACCCCGTCGTCCGTGAACACGTAGCCCTTGTACTCGGCGAGCGATTGTACCGCGTCCGCCGTGAGCCGCTTGCCCCGGTCGATCGAGACCTTCTCGAGGTCGAACCGCGGCGAGGTCGTCGTGTTCTGGCAGAGGGCCTGGTCGAGCAGCAGGATCACGGGCACGCGCCAGCGGTCCGCCAGGTTGAGGGCGTCCGCCGTCAGGACGAACGCGTCGTCCGGGGTCGCCGGGGCGACGATGAACCGCGGGTACTCGCCGTGCCCCAGGTTCGCGAGGTGGGAGAGGTCGGACTGCTCGTGCCGCGTCGGCTGGCCCGTGGAGGGGCCGACGCGCTGGCAGTCGGCGACGACGACCGGGAGCTCGGCCGTCCCGGACTGCCCGATCCCCTCGGTCATCAGCGAGAGCCCGGGGCCGCTCGTGCTGGTCATCGCCCGGACGCCGGCGTACGACGCCCCGAGCACCATGTTGATCGCCGCGAGCTCGTCCTCCGCCTGGCGGACGACGCCGTGGAGCGGCGGCAGGTAGCGCTGGAGATACTCCATGATCTCGGTGGCGGGCGTGATGGGGTAGCCGGCGAAGAAGCGGCCGCCGCCGACCGCGAACCCCATGGCGACCGCCTGGTTGCCGGTCGTCAGGACGAGGTCGTGGGCGTCGCCGTCGACGACGGAGAATCGGTTCGGCAGTCCGGGCGCCTCGAGCGCGACCTTCCGGCCGATCTCGAGCGCCTTCAGGTTCTTCTCGAGGGCCTCCGCGCTCCGCCGCTTGAACCGCTCTTCGATGACCTGGCGGGTCATCGTGTGGTCGAAGCCGAACAGGATGCTGAGGGCGCCGTAGGCCGCCGTGTTCTTGAAGATCGGCTGGCCGAGCGGCCCGCCGACGAGCGTCGCGAACGGGAAGCCCACGGCGTTCGGAAGGTCGAGCTTGAAGGTCGTCGAGTCGTAGAGGATGAACGCGTGCTCCGCGAGCTCGGGCCGCCCCATCTCGACGGCCTCGTTGTCGAACGCGAGGAGGACGTCGACCTTCGACTTCACCGCAGCGATCGGGTCGCGGTTCGCGCGGACCGAGGCGTCGGCGTGGCCCCCCCGGATCCGCGAGAGGACGTTGCGGGACGTGTAGACGTAGAGCCCGCGCTTGCGGAAGTACCGGCCGAGCAGGTCCGAGACGGTCAACGTGCCGTCCCCTCCCTGGCCTCCGATCATGACGCTCAGGTCGGCGAGCTCGAGCGAGGGGCGCGACGCGCCGGGTCCGGCTTCGCCGGAGATCGGCGTCGTATGGGCTGCGGGCGTGGTCATCTGTGCACTCCGAACCGGTCCAGGCCGATTAGTACCCGATTCGAGGCCCGGTCGATATTTAACGGTCCTCTCGGTCCCCGCGAGTTCGTGCCGGGACCACGGGCGCGGCGCGAAAGGTTAACTCGGAGCGGCCGCTAGAAGCGCGGATGGCGTCCGAACGTCTCGTGGAGGACTACCACGACGCGACGCGCGCGGCGCGCCGGGTCCCCGACTCGGTCGAGATCTGGGACGAGACCCTGCGCGACGGGGAGCAGATGCCCGGCGTCCACTTCTCCCCCGACGAGAAGCTCCGCATCGCGGAGCTGCTCTCGGAGGTGGGCGTCGGGGTCCTCAACGCGGGGATCCCGGTCGTCTCCGAGGAGGAAGCCCGGGCGGTCCGATTGGTCGCCGGGGCCGGACTGCGGGCGAAGGTCCTCGCGGCCGCCCGCACGGTGCCGAAGGACATCGACGCGGTGATCCGCAGCGGGGTCAGCCACATCGCGATCTTCGTCGCGGCGAGCAACGTCCACCTCCGCTACAAGCTCAAGATGAGCCAGGCCGAGGTGCTGGCGGCGTCCGTCCGATCCGTCCGCCAGGCGAAGGAGGCCGGCCTCCACACCGCGTTCGTGACGGAGGACACGGTCCGCGCCCCGTTCGACTTCGTGGAACGCCTGTACACGGCCGTCCAGGAGGCGGGGGCCGACCGCCTCGTGGTCGCCGACACGGTCGGCATCATGACCCCCCTCACGTTCCGCTGGTACCTCGACGAGTTCGTCCGGCGCGTGCGGCCGAACGACCTCTCCGTGCACTGCCACAACGACTTCGGCCTCGCGACGGCGAACACGCTCACCGCGGTCGAGTGCGGCGCGCGGGCCCCCCACGTGTGCGTGAACGGCCTCGGGGAGCGCGCCGGCAACGCCTCGCTCGAGGAGGTCGTGCTCGACCTCGAGGTGCTGTACGGGGTCCGGACGGGCATCCGGACGGAGCGGCTGTACGAGCTGTCCCGGCTCGTCGAGGAGCTGAGCGGCGTGCCGATCGCCGCGAACAAGGCGCTCGTCGGCTACCACGCGTTCTCCCACGAGGCCGGCATCCACACCCACGGCATCCTCGCCCACACGCTCACCTACGAGCCGCTCCAGCCGAGCACGGTCGGACGTCGGCGGCAGATGATCCTCGGCAAGCACACCGGGACCGCCGCGATCGTGGAGAAGCTCAAGGAGCGCGGCCTCACCGCGCCCGACCCGCTCCTGTTCGAGCTGCTGCGCCGGGTGAAGTCGGAGACCGAGGCCCGCTCGAAGGACGAGTTGAAGCGGTTCCTGGCCGAGTACCGAACCCTTTTCGAGCATCCGGGCCTCAGCGACGACGAGTTCTGGGCGATGGTCGATGCGGTCGGCATCCGGGCGGTGAGCGCGTGAGCGCGACGAACGGCCACGGGATGACGCTCGCCGAGAAGGTGCTCGCCCGGGCGTCCCACCTCGAGCGCGTGGTCCCGGGGGAGATCGTCGACGGGCGCGTCGACCTCGCGATGATGCACGAGCAGGGGGCCCAGACCGTCGGCCCGTTCCATCAGATGGGCGCGGAGCGGGTCTGGGACCCGGACCGCGTCGTGATCGCGATCGATCACTGGGTCCCGGCCTCGACCGAGGGCGCCGCGGTCCTCCACCGGATCCTGAGGAAGTTCGCCGCCGAGACGTCGCTGCCGCACTTCTACGACGTCGGCCAGCACGGCATCTGCCACCAGATCCTGGCCGAGAACGGCTGGGTCGTCCCGGGCGACCTCGCGGTCGGCACCGACTCCCACACGAACATGCTCGGGGCCATGGGCGCGGTCGCGACCGGGATCGGGCCGACCGAGATGGCCGCCGTCCTCGCCCTCGGACGGTTGTGGCTCAAGGTGCCTCCCACCGTGGCGATCCGGGTGCGGGGGTCGTTCGGCCCGGGGGTGACGGCGAAGGACCTCGTGCTCCGCATCCTCGGGGAGGTGAAGACGACGGGCGCGACGTACCGCTCGGTCGAGTTCTCCGGCCCCACCGTGCGCGCGCTCTCGATGCCCGAGCGGTTCACGATCTGCAACATGACGACCGAGATGGGCGCGAAGACCGGGATCGTCGCGCCGGACGAGGCGACGTTCGACTACCTGCGCCCGATCGCGAAGCATTCGATGCATCCGCTGTACGCCGACGCGGACGCGGTCTACGAACGGACGGTCGAGATCGACGTGACCGGGATGCCGCCGATGGTCGCCTGCCCGTACTCGCCGGACAACGTGCGCCCCCTGCCGGACGTCGCGAAGGAGCACGTCAAGGTCGACCAGGTGTTCCTCGGCTCCTGCACGAACGCGCGGATCGAGGACCTGCGGGAGGGGGCGGCCCTCATGAAGGGCGAGAAGGTCGCCCCCGGCGTTCGGTTCATCGTGTCGCCGGCCTCCACGAAGATCTACGACCAGTGCCTGCGCGAGGGGATCATCGCGACGTTCACCGACGCGGGCGCGGTGTTCACGAACTCGAGCTGCTCCGCCTGCTTCGGCGGGAACATGGGCATCCTCGCCCCCGACGAGGTCTGCGCCTCCTCCTCGAACCGGAACTTCCCCGGCCGCATGGGGGCGAAGGAGGCCCGGATCTACCTCATGTCGCCGGCCGCGGTCGTCGCGACGGCGATCCGCGGCGAGATCACCGACCCGCGGGAGATGCTGTAGGGGACCCGATGCAGGACGTCATCGAGGGCCGGGTCTGGACGCTCGGCCGGGACGTCGACACGGACCAGATCATCTCGGGCAAGTACCTCACGATCATCGACCCCCAGGAGCTCAAGAAGCACGTCTTCGAGATCGCGCTGCCCGAGTTCGCGGCGGGCGCGCGGAGCGGGGACATCCTCGTCGCGGACGAGAACTTCGGCTCCGGGTCGAGCCGGGAGCACGCCCCCCAGGCGATGCGCGCGATCGGGGTCGGGGCGGTCGTCGCCGACTCGTTCGCCCGGATCTTCTTTCGGAACGCCATCAACCTCGGGATCCCGGCGATCGAGGCGCGCGGGGTGCGCCGGATCTTCGAGGCCGGCGACACGGCCCGCATCGAGATGCGGGCGGGTCGGGTCACCAACCTGAGGACGGGTGCGTCGGTCGAGTTCCCGCCGCTCCCGCACCATCTCCTCGCCCTGCTCGAGGCCGGGGGCCTCGTCGAACAGGTCCGCCGCGAGCTCGCGGCCCAGAAGGGCGCGCCGGTCGCCGCGGGCGGACCGACGCCATGAGGTCGGCCGCGTACGAGATCGCGGTCTTTCCCGGCGACGGGACCGGCCCCGAGGTCGTCCGGGAGGGGGAGAAGGTCCTGGGGGCGCTCGCCGAGGGCGGCCCGTCGCCGTGGCGGCTCACGCGCTTTCCCGGCGGCGGCCAGTACTTTCTCGCCACCGGCAGGGAGTGGGAGCCCGAGGCGGCGGAGGCCGCCCGGCGGGCGGACGCGATCCTGCTCGGCGCGGTCGGCTGGCCCGGGGCGACGCTGCCGAACGGCGACATCGCCGGACGGGCGCTCGTCCTCGGACTCCGCGAGGGGCTCGACCTGTACGCGAACGTCCGCCCGTGCAAGCTGTACCCCGGGGTCAAGCACCGGATCAGCGGCGAGTACCGGAGCGTGTGGGCGCCCGACCGCGTCGACCTGGTGATCGTCCGCGAGAACACCGAGGACCTCTACACGCCGGCCCGCGGCCGCCTCACCCGGGGCGGGGAGACGGAGGTCGCGATCGACACCCGGATCATCACCCGCAAGGGCGCGGAGCGGGTGATCCGGCGGGCGTTCCAGATCGCGGCCGCCCGCGCGCGCGGCGCCCCGGAGGACGGCGTCCACCGCGTGACGTGCATCGACAAGTCGAACGTCATGGAGGGGTGCCGGTTCTTTCGCGAGACGTTCGACCGCGTGGCGGCCGAGTTCCCGTCGATCGAGCGGGACTACGCGTACGTCGACGCGTTCGCGCAGTGGCTGGTCCGCAATCCCGAGCATTACGATGTCGTGGTCGCCACGAACATGATGGGGGACATCGTCACCGACCTCGCGGCCGTCCTGCAGGGGGGCATGGGCTTCGCCGCGGGGGCGAACGTCGGCGACGCGCACGGGATGTTCGAGCCGGTGCACGGCAGCGCCCCGAAGTACGCGGGGAAGAACCAGGTCAATCCGTACGCCACGTTCTTCGCGATCGAGCAGATGCTGCGGTGGCTCGGCGCCCGCCACCGGGACGAGCGGCTCGTTCGGCAGGCGGACCGGCTCGAGCGGGCGCTCGCGGCCACGCTGGCGGACGGCGGCTCGGGCACCTACGACCAGGGCGGGACGGCGACGACGTCCGACGCGGGCGATCGGGTCGCCGCCGCCGTGCGGGGGGAGCCGCGGTGAGCGCCCGCGCGGTCGCGCTCGTCGGCGGGGTGACGACCCCGTTCGGCGTGCGCCCGACGACCTGGGCGGAGATGGCCCAGGAGGTCGGGGGCGCCCTGTTCCGGGCGATCCCCGAGCTGCGGGCCCCGGACGTCGATTCGCTGTTCGTCGGCGCGGCCGAGCCCGAGCGGTTCGCCTTCCAGTCCCACAGCGCGCCGTTCGCGGCGGAGCAGATGGGCCTCACCCCGCACCGGATCGTCCAGCGCACGGAGCTCGCCTGCGCCTCGGGCCAGTCGGCGATCCGCTCCGCCTATGCGGCGATCGCCGCCGGCCTCTCCGACATCGCCGTCGCGGTCGGCGTGGAGAAGATGAACCTCCCGTCGATGGCCGAGGCGAACAGCGCCATGGGCTGCGTCATGGACCGCGCGTGGGACGGACCCCACGGCGCGACCGCCCCGCCGTTCTTCGCCATGGTCGCGCAGCGCCACATGCTCGAGTTCGGCACCACGGAAGAGCAGCTCGCCGCCGTCTCCGAGAAGAACCACCGGTTCGCGAACGCGAACCCGAACGCCCAGTTCGCGTCGAAGACGTTCCCCCGCGACAAGCTCCTGCGACTGCCGATCGTCGCCCCCCCGCTGCGGCTCGGCGACTGCTCGTCGATGACCGACGGCGCGGCCGCGGTCCTGCTCGTCGCCGAGGAGCACGCCCGCCGCTTCACGGACCGCCCGGCCTGGATCCGCGGGAGCGGCCAGTACGCGGGATTCCACAACCTGGCGAACGCGGGGTCGCTGACGGAGTGGACGGGGCTCACGATCGCCGCCCGCACCGCCCTCGGCCAGGCCGGCATCGGGGCGAAGCAGCTCGACCTCGCCGAGCTCCACGACTGCTTCACGATCTCCGAGATCGTCGAGTACGAGGCGATCGGCCTCTGCGGGCCGGGGGAGGGCGGCCGCTTCGCGGCCGACGGTCGCGGCGAGCTCGGCGGGGACGTCGCGGTGAACACCCGCGGGGGACTGCTCGGCTGCGGGCACCCGCTCGGCGCGACGGGGATCGCCCAGGCCGTCGAGGTCCACCAGCAGTTCACGGCGATCGTCCCGGCCGCGCGGCAGGTGCCGGATCCGGAGTGGGCGCTCGTCCACAACCTGTCGGGCAGCGCCAACGTCCACTCGCTGATGGTCTACCAGCGGGGAGGGGCCGCGTGAGCGCGCCGGGAAGGCCCCGCCGCCCGGTCGCGGTCGTCGCGGAGCGGCCCCCCGAGCCGGCGCCCGCGGCCCCGGCCGGACCTCCGGCGGAGAAGGGGGCGCGCAAGCTCCCGTTCCTCCTCGACTTCTACCCGCTCCAGTCGGAGCGGGAGACGCGGCTCGCGCGGTTCTACGCCCGCCTCGCCGAGGGCCGGGTCGCGACCACCCGCTGCGCGACGGACGGCTGGATGTGGCCGCCGCGCGTCGTCTGCCCCACGTGCCACACCGACCGGCTGGAGTGGGCCGACCTCCCCGAGGGCGGCCGGATCTACGCGTTCAGCGCCGTCCTCGCCGGCGCGCCCCTCGGCATGGAGAGCGAGGTGCCGTTCGCGGTCGGCCTGGTCGACCTGGACGGGGTGCCGCTCCGCCTGTTCGGACGGATCGAGGGCCGGCCGTGGACCGCGCTCGCGATCGGCGCGCGGGTCCGGCTCGAACCGTACGCGGTCGGCGACGGGCGGTTCTTCTACCGGTTCCGGGCCGACGAGCCGCCCGCCGACCGGTAGTCGGCGACGAACGCCTCGGCGCCGAACGGCCGCCCGGTCACGGCGCGGACCTTGGGGACCCAGTCGTCGGTCGAGCCGGCCGCGAACCACGTCCGCGCGAGCCACGGCCCGACCCGGGGGTTCGGCCAGAGCGTCGGACCGAACCGGTCCAGGATCGCGGCCCGCAGCTGGCGGTGGAACAGCGTCGCGAGCAAGTAGTTCGGTGCGTAGACCGGCGAGTCGACGAAGAACGGGTCGACGAAGGAGAGCGGTTCGGCGGAGCCGAAGCCGAACAGGTCGCGCTCGAGGCGGCGCGCCCCGACCCTCGGGTCCCGGTCCGGATCCGCGTAGAGCGACTGCTCGACGGTGAACCAGGCGACGGTCCACGCCGTCCACATCAGCGTGGCCTCGCGCTCCGCCGCGGCGAACGCCTCCGCCGCCGCGGACGAGACGCCCGGACGGCCCGTCAGCCACGCGGGCACCCCGGCGAGCTCCTCGAACAGCCCGCCGATCCCCTCGTGCAGGCCGCCGAAGCCGGGGACGTTCTCGTGCCAGCGCAGGAGATGGCGCGGCGCCCGGATCGAGGCGGAGTGGACGGCGTGGCCGACCTCGTGGAAGAGCACCATGTGCGCGAGCCAGCCGCCCTCGGGGTGGACCAGGATCCGGACGTCGCGGGGCGGGTCCGGCGCGAGCGTGAGCCCGCCGGACCAGACGTCGTGGAAGACGATCCGAAAGCGCATCCGCTCGGTCCGGAACCCCCAGCGGCGGACGGCGGCGAGGATCCGGGGCAGCATGCCGCGTCGCGGAAAGGCGTGCTCCGGCAACGGGTTCTCGACCGCCCGGGCGTACAGGAGGTCCCACGGCTGCCAACCGGCACGGAACCGGTCGGTGAACCGGTCCCGGAGCGCGCGGAGCACGGGCCGGGCGGGGGCGGTGGCCCGCGCGCCGAGCTCGGCGATCCGCTCGGGCGTCATCCCTTCGAAGCCGAGCCGCATCTCGGCGAAGTGCCGGTAGCCGAGCGCCCGCGCCCTCGCGTTCCGCCGCCGGACGAGCCGGCGGAGCGGCTCCTCGAGCGGACGGTAGAGCGGCTCGAGCGCGTAGTAGGCCCGCTCGCGCTCCCGAGGGTCCGGGCTCTCGCGCAGCGCCCGCGTGACCACGGCGCGGTCGACCCGTCGGCCGTGCCACCGGGGGCGGTAGGCGACGATGCGCTTCGAGATGGCGCTGCGCAGCGCGATCACGTCCGGGGCCTGCTCGACGAGGGCGTCCTGCACGACCCGCTCGAGCAGTTCGACGCGGCGGTGGTCGTCCGGGGCGAGCGGGCGGTCCTTCGCGGCCCGCAGCCACGCGAGCAGCCCTTCGTCGCGGAGCAGCGTCGCGCGCCGGCGCTGCCAGCCCGCGGCGCCCGACCGCGACCGGCCGACGTAGAGGTTCCAATCCGCGATCAGGATCGCGCGGTCGAACGCCTCGAGCCGCCGGTCGAGCTCGCGCACCGTACGGGTCGCCTCGCGGACCGAGGCGGGCGACGGGGGCCGGAACGACGGCACGGAGCGGGCGATTCGGGGGACGGGTAAAAGTCGGTACCGCGCGGCCCGGAGCCCGGATCGCCGCCGGCCCGGCGGCCTTTCGGAGCAGGCTATTTATAGACCCCCTCGGTCTCGCGCGCCGCCGGTAGAGGGGATCTCCGGTCGCTCATGGACTCGACAGGTACCGGTTGGTGGCACCGCCATGGGTGGACCGTCGCGATCCTGGTCGCGGCGTTCGCGGCCGCGTTCGCGATCCGGACGATCTGGACGTACCCGATCGTCGCGCAGTACGGGCCGCTCTACTCGTACGCGGGCGGCTCGGACTCGTACTACCACTCGCGGGTGATGAGCTACATCATCCTCAACCATACGAACCTGGTCCACGACCCGCTGCTGCGGTACCCCGTCGGCGCGACGAACCCCCGCGAGCCGCTGTTCGACTGGATGAACGCGCTCCTGGGGATCACCTTCGCCGGCGCCTTCGGCGGCAACCCCGTGACGGCGGGCGCGTGGTTCCTCGATCTCCAGTCCCCGCTCTGGGCGGCGCTCAGCGTCTTCCCGATCTACCTGATCGGCAAGGAGGTCAGCAACCGGCGGATGGGCCTCATCGCCGCGCTCATCTACCCGTTCCTGTCGGCGAGCATCGACTCGTCGATCTTCGGGTACGCGAACTACCTGTCGTTCTACACCTTCCTGATCCTCGTCTCCGTCTACGCCTACCTGCGCACGGTCAAGGCGGTCGGCAGCCGGCGGTGGATCCCGTCGTTCCGTCACGGGAGCCAGTACGCCCCGGGGTTCCGCAACTTCCTCAGGACCGAGCGTTCCGCGGTCAAATGGGCGGTCTTCACGGGCGTCGCGCTCGGCGCGACGGCGCTCGCCTGGCAGGGCTACACGTACGTCGTGGTGGTGGTCGGGCTCTCCCTGGTGATCTCGATGGTGGCGGAGCGCATCCGCCACATCGACTCGACGGGCCTCTACTTCGCCGCCTGGATCGTCGGGCTCGTCGGCTTTCCGATGGAGTTCCCGTACTACTTCGTCCAGTACGGGTCGTCGTTCACGGCCTCGGGGTTCCAGACGTTCTTCGTGCTGCCCGCGCTCCTGTTCTTCGGCGTCCTCGTCCTCCTCCTGCCGTTCGTGCTCCTGCGGGACGTGCCGTGGGTGTTCTCGATCCCCCTCATGGCGGGCCTGATCCTCGCCGGGGCCGGCGGTCTCGCGGTCGTCAACCCGAGCCTGTTCACCAGCATCATCACGGGCCAGGGCTACTTCGTGAAGAGCCTCGTCTACTCGACCGTTGCCGAGGCCCAGGCCCCGTCGATCGACCAGCTGGTCATCGGCTACGGGATCGTCACGTTCTTCCTTGCGCTCGTCGGGGTCGGCCTGTTCGTCTACCTCCTGATCCGGGGCCGGTTCAAGCGGGTGCACGTCGTCTTCCTCGTCTTCGGCCTCTTGTCGATCTACCTCCCGATCTCGGCGGCGAAGTTCTTCCTGCTCGGTTCGCCGGCGTTCGCGCTGCTCTCCGCCGAAGCGGTCCGTCGGGCGCTCGACCTCGGGTCGTACCCCGAGCTGCGGCGCACGGTGGCCTCCCTCTCCGACCGCAAGAGCCAGTTCGCGGCGTTCCGTCGGGCGTTCAAGCCCCGCCACGTCCTGGTCCTGCTCCTCGTTCTCGTGATCCTGCTGCCGAACGTCTGGGTCTCGATCGACGCGGGGATCCCGGGCAACACAAAGTCCGGGTTCGCCGCGCAGATCGGCGCCACGCTCCCGCCGTGGCTCCAGCTGAACACGTCGAACCCGTCCAGCTACTATCTCGGGGCGGCCGGGAGCGACATCGACACGTCCAACCTGTACGATAGCGCCGGCTACAATTGGCTCGCGACCCAGGACGCGAACGTACCCGTACCCGATCGACCGGCGGTCGTGAGCTGGTGGGATTACGGGTTCCAGACGATCGATCAGGGCCAGCATCCGAGCGTGGCGGACAACTTCCAGAACGGCATCGACCCCGCCGGCCAGTTCCTCCTCGCGCAGAACCAGTCGATCGCGATCGGCGTGCTGGCGACCACGCTACTGAACGGCGAGCAGCTCTCGAGCGGCCAGCCGTACTTGCCGGCGTCGCTCAATACGATCCTGGCCGCGGACGGGCTCAACCTCGCCACGCTCCACTCCTACCTCGTGAACGAGAGCGCCGACTACACGATGGTCGTCAACAACCCGACGCGGTACCTGCCCGTCGACCCCGGGACGCTCACGGACGAGAACGCGATGTTCATGGCCGTCTCGTACTACATCGCGGGGGCGCTCCCGACCTCGGGCGTCGTCAAGCTGTACGACGACATCATGTCCTACACGGGAGAGTCGATCCGGTACGCGCTCACCGACTCGCGCCTGATCCCGTTCAGCGGGACCGACACGGGGATCTACTACGCGCCCGCCGATCTCACCGGTCGGGTCCTCGACAACGCCGGCAATCCCGAGTCGTACTTCAACGTCTCGATCCTGGGTTCGGACGGCAACACGTACCCCGAGGGTGAATTGCCCGCGGACGTGAGCGCGGTGTCGTACAACATCAACTATTTCGCCCCGTTCTACAACTCGATGATCTACCGGATCTACTTCGGGTACAACGGCACCCAGGCCGGGCTCAGCCCGGGGATCCCGGGGCTGTCGCTGAACGCCTCGATCGAGCCGGGCTGGATGCTGAGCCACTTCGAGGTCGTCTACCAGACCGCCTACTACTGCCCGCCGGGCACCGCGAGCGGCTCGGCGAGCTGCGTGGCGACGAACACCCCGACGGCGATCGCGGAGGCGAAGGCGAACAAGGGGACCGCCGACACGAGCGCCACCTCGTACTTCAGCGGCGGCGAGAGCTTCCTCGCGTACTATCCCGGTCAGACCCTCGTCGGGGACGTCCAGCTGCCCGACGGGACGCCGGTGGGCGGGGTCCACGTGACCGTCGACGACGGCCAGAACATCCCGCACATGTCCGTCGTGACGGCCTCGGACGGTTCGTACTCGATCGTCCTCCCGCCGGGCAACGACACCCTCAACGTGACGACCGGGACGTTCAGCCAGCTCACGCAGCAGGGCAACATCGTGCTGAAGTCGCTCAAGATCTCCGTGCCCCCGGCCGTCGGCTACAGCTTCAACGCGCCGACCGTCTCCCAGACGGTCACGATCCCCGCGTCGGTCCTGCAAGGCCGCGTCTACTGGGCGACGAACGCCTCGTCCACCGCCCCGACCAACCTCTCGATCTCGGGGGCGAAGATCGTGCTGTGGGGCGCGCCCAACGGCTCCCGGACCGCGGTCACCTCGGATGCGAGCGGGGCGTTCGGGCTCAACGACATGCCCGCCGGGATCTACAACGTCAGCATCCTCTACGCGGGGCACAACTACTCGGAGCCGCAGGTCACGCTCTCCCCGACCACGCCCGCGAACGAGACGGTCGGGCTTCAGTCCGCGACGATCTCGGGGTTCGTCACCTCGGCCGGGGCGCCCGTCGTGAACGCCGCGATCTCGGTCTCGGGGGCCGGGGGTTCCGCCTCCAACACGACCAACGCGACCGGCGCGTACGTCCTCAACGGCTTCGGACCCGGCAACTACTCCGTCGTCGCCTCGCTGCCGGGCACCGACCTTCGATCGCTCGGCGCGTTCGTCGCGGTCACGGCCCCCGGACAGAAGAACTCGGTCAACCTCACGCTCCAGGCGAGCACGACCGTCTCGGTCCAACTCACGGTGGCGGGCGCGCCGGCCGCCGGGGTGCCCGTCCGGTTCCTCCCGCTGCCGAACTTCACCAACGCCTCGATCGCCCCGATCGCGGCGATCGACGGCGCGGTCGGGAACGGCACGGTCGTCACCAGCTCGGCGACCGGCCGGACCGTCGCCGTGCTGCCCGCCGGCACGTACGACGTCTACGTCGTCGGCTACGTCGGGTCGACGCTGTACGCCGGCACGGCCCGGGTCACGGCCTCGCTCGCGGGCGCCGCCGCGACCGTGCCGATCGCGCTCGCGCCGGCGGCGGCCCTGCAGGGCACGGTCGCGTCCACGGGGACCGAGACCTCGACCGCCGTGTACGCCTACGGGTCGAACGGCGGGGCGGCGTTCGGTTGGGCCTCCGGCACCGGGGCGTACACGCTCTACGTGGCGCCGGGCCCGTACAGCGTGCTGGCGATCGAGGGCACCGGGACCCCGGGCAGCACGACGTACGCCGCGCTCGCCTCGGTGACGGTCGCGTCCGCGACGGCGCTCGCGCTCGCCCCGACGGTCGCCGAGGCCGCGCGGTTCACGGTCGGGAGCCCGACCGCGAGCGGCACCGTCTTCGGGGCCGCGGGCGCCCTCGTGAACGTCTCCTACGGGACCGGCGGCGCGACCGTGCCGTTCGTGGCGGCGGCCAACGGGAGCGTCGCGGCGATCGTTCCGTCGAGCCTTCCACTCTCGGCCGGCTCGTACTGCGTGCGCGCGCAGGCGGTCGGGTTCACGACCACGTCGGTCTGCGGTCTCTCCCCGGCCGGCCTCGCGGGGCTCGGGACCCTGACGATGCCGCTCGTCTCCGTCCCGGTCGCGATCCGGGTCACCGGCGGGCCGAGCGGCGCCGCCGTCCAGGTGAACCTCACCGCCGCCAGCCCTTCCGCGGTCAGCCGGTCGGTCTCGGGCGGGCCGAACTTCGCCCTCACGGTCGCTCCGGGCACCTACCACGTCTCGGCGTACGGGCTCACGTCGAACGCGTCGATCCGGTATCGGCCGGCGGCGAACGTCACCGTCACCATTCCCCTCGGGAGCCCCACGGTCACCCTCCCGGTCGCCCTGTTCGCGCAGCGGAACGTCACGGGGACCCTCACGCTGCCGAGCGGGGCCACGCTCGCGGCCACGACCGTGAGCCTCTCGTCGCCGACGTTCAACGTCTCGGTCAACGGGACCGCGTTCGAGGACGGTTTCTACGTCCCCGCGGGCGGCTACACGGCCTACGCGAACGTCACGGTGCGCGGGGCGAACTGGTCCGCGCTCGTCCCGATCACCGTGCCGTCGACCGGGCCGATCGCCGGCCCGATCGCGCTCACCTCCGTCGCCTACCCGCTGAGCGGCGCCCTCGTCGGGGCGACCGACGCGCGGCTGGCCCTCAACTCCACGCTCACGCTCACGGGGACCGGGGGCACGACGGTCGTCGTCCGCGCGACCGCCGGGGCCTTCTCCGTCGACCTCCCGAGCGGCACGAGCTACTCCGTCACCGGTGCGGCCCGATCGACCGTGGTCGGTCCGAACGGCACGTACGCCGCGACCTGGGCTAGCGCGACGGGCGCGACCTGCCGCGTCGGCGCCGGCGCCTCGAACTGCACCGTCCGGTTCGTGCCGACCACGACGCCCGTCTGGCTCAACGGGACGCTCGTCGCGCCCGGCGTCCCCGGCACGCTCGCCGGCACACTGCGGCTCGTGGGACCGTACCCGTACACGAACCTCACGCTCGTCAACACGAGCGGCGGGTCGTTCGCGGCGTCGGTGAACCCCGGTAGCTACCAGATCTACGCCTCCGCGAGCGGGTCGAACGACCTGCTCGCGAACTTCACGGCCGCGCTCGTCCTGCCCGGCTCGGACGCCCCCGTCACCGTCTCCCTCGCGCCGACCTGGCTCGACACGATCTCGCCGCTCTCGCCGACGTCGAGCGGGAGCGCGCCCGGCTACGCGACGATCACCGTGCGCAACCCGCTCGGGATCGCGACGATCTTCCCCACGGTCGCCCCGGGGACGTCGATCCAGGTGGCGCTGCCGGTCGGGAACTACACGGTGAGCGCGCTCGCGAGCGGGAGCCCGTACGGCGTCGTGACGAACGCGACGGCCTCGCAGACCGTCCCGATCCGCGCCGGCAATCTGGCGACGAACCTCGCGCTCGCCTACGCGTTCGTCCCCGCGGTGGCGGGCGCGCTCACGGGACAGACCAGCGCGAGCACCACCGGCGGGGCGAACGTCACCTTCGCGTTCTCGGTCCGCAACACGGGCGACGAGCCCGTGACGGTCCATCCGGTCGGTTCGCCCGCCTCCTGGACGTTCGCGTTCTCGATCGGGAACCTCACCCTGCCGGTCGGCGGGGCCCCGGTCTCGGGCTCGGTCACGATCGTCGTACCGGCCGGGACGGCGGTGCAGCACCCGGCCGTCGGGATCTCGTTCGCGCTCGCCAACGGCACGGTCGTCGGACGGGTGGCGCCGGGCCCCACGATCGACGTGCTCGGCTACTACGGGATCGCGGTCTACGGCACCGACGGGAGCGTCGCCGCCGAGGTCGGCATCCACGAGGTCAAGGTGCCGTTCTACCTCGTGAACACCGGCAACGACGGGACGACGGTCCTGGTCTCCGTCGTCGACCTCTACCGGATCCAGAGCCTCGGCTGGTCGGTCGGGTTCGTCACGGGCGGACAGAACGTCACCCAGCCGACCAAGTACGTCGCCGCGGGCTCGAACGCCACGTGGTTCGTCGACCTCACGTCGACCTCGTCGATCTTCGTGCCGCCGGGCGGGATCACCGTCGCGGCGACGGCCCTCAACGCCTCGGGCGCCGCCCAGGGGTCCGCGACGCTCCACGTCCCGGCCGCGTCGGTGACGGTCGGCCCGACGAACGGGACCGCGCCGATCGTGATCACGGGCCCGTCGATCGGGCCGGCCCCGTCGGTGCTCCCCGACTGGGTCGTGCCGGTGCTCGTCTTCGTGCCGACGCTGGCCCTGATCGTCGGGGTGCTCGTCTACCGCTACAACCGCTCGCGGAGGTGGCGGCGACGCTGAGCCCGCGCGCCTCGGCGCTGTTCCTCGCGCTCCTGGTCCTCGCCGGGTCGCTCGGGGGGGGTCTGCTCGCCGCCGGCGGAACCGCGGCCGCTCCCGGCCCGGCCCTCGCCCCGGCCAGCGCGAGCCAGGTCAACGGCACGGTCCAGGGGCCGAAGCTGCTCGGCCCGAGCGGGACCGGGGAGTACTACGTCAACGGTTCCGGCGGTCCCGCGTTCGCCGCGAACGGGACGCAGATCGGCAACCTGAGCTACTTCGCCTCGGTCGCCGGGTCGAACACGACGGGCGTCTCGATCACGCCCGGCTCCGCCGCGATCGTCAACGGCTCGGCGCCCCCGGCGACCCTGCAGGTCAACGCCGTCTTCCAGACCCTCACGCTGCTCGTCTCGATCTCGTCCGTCTACCAGAAGCAGAACGTCACGCTCAACCTCACCTACTCGATCCAGGTGATCCAGCCGTACCGGATCGTGGCGACGCTGGTCAACCACTCGAACACCACCTCGGTGATCGGCTTCAACATCTCGATCGCGCTCGACGGCACCGTCGTCGGCAACGTGACGGTCCCGACGATCGCCGCGCGCGGCGAGTACAACCTGAGCTTCCAGTACCTCGTGCTCCCGCTCGCGAGCGGCTGGCACACGTTCACCCTCACGATCCTCGGCGGGCGCGGGCTGATCTCCTTCGCCAACGGCGCGACCCAGTACTCGCAGTCGTTCTACATTCCGGGCGCGCCGCCGAACTACGAGCTGTGGTACGTGGTCGGCGTCGTCGCGTTCGTGGGCGTCGTCTTTATATTGGCCACCCGGGTGGCCGCGCGCCGGCGCGGCCAGCTCCGTCGATAGTCGGGGCGCGCGCGGGGTCTCCTCATGCCCGATCGGACGGATCTTCGCTGCAGCTCGTGCGGGCGGGCGCTCCCGTCGCCGGGCGGCACGCAGTTCGTCTGCCCGCAGTGCGGCACGGAGACGCTCGGCCGGTGCACCCGGTGCCGCGACCAGAGCGTGACGTTCCACTGCCCGAAGTGCGGGTTCGAAGGTCCGTAGGAGCGGGGATGGGTCAGGTCGCCGTGCTGTTCCGGCTGATGCCGCAGGGCGTCGACACGGATCTGAAGCGCATCGCCGAGGAGGTCCGGGCCACCGTCCCCCGCGGCGTGACGATCCGGGGGATGCAGGTGAAGGAGATCGCCTTCGGCCTCAAGTCCCTGCTCGTGTCGGCCGTGATGGACGACGCGGGCGGGATCCTCGACTCCGTCGAGCAGGTGCTCGCGAAGATCCCCCACGTCGAGTCCGTCGAGGTGATGGAGGAGGGCCTCCTGTAGGCCCGCGGCGGCCGTGGACCTGTTCACCCACGTCCTCGTCGCGTACCTCGTCACGTTCGGGATCGTCGGCTTCCAGCCGTCGTACCTCGCCGCCGGCGCGCTCGCGGGCGGCCTCCCCGACGCCGACGCCCTGTTCTTCCCGATCTCCCGGCGCTTCCCGCTGCTCCAGCACCACGGGATCACGCACTCGTTCTTCGGGGTGACGATCGTCGCGACGGTCGGCGCCGTCGTCGCCCCGCTGCTCGCGCCGGGCTCGGCGCTGATCTACTTCGTCGTGATGGAGGTCGGCGGCACCTGCCACATCCTCCAGGACGGCTTCACGCACTTCTCGGTCCCGCCGCTCGCCCCGTTCTCCGACCGCCGGCTCGAGCTCGACGCCGACCGCGCGATCAACTTCGTGACCATGGCCGTCTCGGTCGCCTCGTTCTACCTGTTGCTCGTCGTCGAGCGCAACCACGTGCCGTTCGCGACGTACCTCGTCACGGTCTACGCCCTGATGGCGTTCTTCGCCGCGTACTTCGCGATCCGGCTCTGGGGCCGGTTCGCGATCGGGCGGCACCGGTCCGCCGTCGGGCCCCGCGCCGTCCCGGTGCCGACCACGAACCCGCTCCAGTGGGTGCTGCTCTCGGAGGAGCTCGCCGACGGCCGGATGCGGACGACCTGGGCGCGCTACACGCTGGGTCGGGGGCTCACGGACGGGCCGTACTCGGTCGACGCGCCCCTCGCGGTCCCCCCGCACGCCGGGGCGCCGACGAGCGCCCACGAGGCGCTCGAGTGGTCGTACGGCCTCGCCCGGAAGGACAGCC
>Ga0335074_10002292_pt1 | contig 26071 bp, 17 predicted proteins | sample Lox_Sample_23_FD_206715 | JGI IMG/M metagenome (GOLD analysis project Ga0335074, IMG submission 206715) | Soil microbial communities from Loxahatchee National Wildlife Refuge, Florida, United States - Lox_Sample_2.3 | ecosystem: Environmental > Terrestrial > Soil > Wetlands | place: USA...
GTGAGCAGCGGCCAGCGCCTGCAGGACTTCCAACACGTCCGCCAGCTCCGAGCGCAACTGCCCGTCCGGCGCCGCCTGCGCTTCCCCGGCCTCCTCGACCAGCTTCGCCCGCAGCGCCACCAGGTACTCAGTCCGGTCCAGCACGCGGGTAACAGGCTGACCGTCATCCGCCTCGATTATGCGCGGTATCCCGTCGCGGACAAGCTTCTGGTAGTCAACCCAGTCCTCATATCACCACCGGCCTCAACCAACAAGTCAGGCCTTTCAGGTCGAAGCAACTAGCCTTCGTCGACGGGAGTGCTCCAGACTCGGATCTTGTACTCGTTGATGAGATATTCGCTCAGTACCTGGATATCGCGGGCAGTGTTTTGAAGCTCATTCCACTTGGGCTTAGAATGCGTGCCGAAATCCCACAGACCGCTGGTCCAGCGGCAGACGGTCTTTAGCGAAGTCAGGTCCTTGGCGAAGTCATGCTCTGCTGGAATCCGGACGCGGATGTAGCGATCGAAGATCGTATCCATTAGGAATCCGAGACTGGCTATTCCTGCTCCGTGCATGAGTCTGGACTGCCGTGGCGGCTTGTCCCAAGCTTCCGGGAAGACAATACTGACGGCCCGCCAGAAGTCCTTGAGAACGGTGAGCATGGCATCCTCATTGCATTCCCCGGTCTGTGAGTTCCGGAAAAAGTACAGTGCGCCATCACTCAGGCTGTTCTCAAGCATCTTAAGGATCGAGTTGTCTTTTATTTTCCCGTCGGGATTAGTGGGAGTCTGGATAAGGTGGTAAAGAGGCGAGTCGACCATAAAATTCAACCGGTACAGCAGGCGGGACGGAAATTCTCTGATCTGAAATTGGGGAGGAAGCGTACCGATCGTCCCGGGTAGCAGTTCATATATGAGACCTTTAGGCAGTGGCTTGGCCGAGTTGACGAGGATGAACTGCGAGCGCTGCTCTTCGTCAGATTCTGCGATAAAAGCCGTGACGCAGATAGGGAAGCTGTCGATACGAGCGTCTCGGATGGCTGCACTGCGTTGCTGTCCATCGACGATCCATCCCGGTTTGTCCTCGTCTGCCTCATCCTCGCTGATGGGGATGCTGATGGTTCCATGTCGGGTGTAGGACACGTGCGGCGCGCCGGGAAGTGGCTCGAACTGAACGCGCTTGTCGAATGCGATGACAAGTGCGTTCGGGATCATGGGCGAATCGGACTCGATGTACCTGCGGATCGCCTTGATGTGCGAAAGAACTGCGGGTCGCTGGTAGCCCTGGATCTCGGAATCATCGTCGCGATGGATGCGGGAAAGAGTTGCAAAAAATGGCAGTTGCTTTCCGTCAACGGCAAAGCTGTAGAGCGTGCTTCCATCACCTTGCCGTACCTCAAGTGCGGGCAACTGCAAAACTTTTCTCGGTCTACTGCCCTTGACGGTGAGCGGAAGATAAGGCTGTGATGTCATACGGCACTCCTAGCGTTGAGTTCGCGGTCAAGGCGCCGCCTGAAGACGTAAAGGTTGTGGAATCCGCGTCGTTTATTACGTTCCGATCCACGGAACAGGATCACATTGATTCCTGCTTTCGTGCATATGCTGCACGGGCAGGATCGCCATGGGGCGTCCGTCAGTACATCCAGGTAAGCATCGTAGTAGGTCCGCAGGCCGGTTATGTCGTCGTAGCGTTGTATGGCGTCAATTACATGCTTGGCGTTTCCCTGGCCGCCATCGTATTCCTGCAGCGCGCGCAGGCATGCCCGTTCTCTTTGAATGGCTAGTTCCTGGTCTATCTTGCCCGCGAGGATCTGCTTCTTCAGTTTCGGCAGCCCGTCCACTTGCGGCACGCGGATTGCTGTATACGTGCGGTCCACCGTGTGGTAGTTGTCTTTATCATCCTTGAACGCCTGCCGGAACGCTGAGGTGCTGTCGAAACTCGTCACCCCGTAGGAGGTGAACTCCGAGATGTTGCTGCATCTCGTGATGCCCAACAGGTGAAGCTGCGTGTCCGGTTCGAGGGCCAGGGAGACTGCCCGGAGGCTGGCCAGGATCTCTGGTGTCTTGAGCGGGACCATACCGCCGAGGGCAATGCGCTTATATCCGATCTCCTGGAGGCTGCGGACCGCTGCCGCGTAGGAAGTCGGACTCCACCCCTGCGCCACTCCAAGAGGTTCGAACCGGACCTTCCGTGCCCTGGACAGAGCCAGGAAGTCGTCGGCGAGCTGGAGGGTGATCTGCTGGCGCGATTGCCACTGCCCCAGCTGGGGATGAAGCGGGTCGGTATCGGCGGCCGGGTCGAAGCCGAAGATGACATGGTCCACCGAGATGCCCAGGTCGAATCCGCATTCGGCGTAGAAGTCGATCACCTGATCTGGGGTTACTGGCGGGATTTCCTCGTCGATGTAACTGAAGGCGCCGCAGTCTCCCATCGTCTGGATCTGGGAGCCGGGCGTTTGATCGAGCCGGAAGAAGCGTCGAACGCCGACCCGGTACAGCCGGTTTCTCTGAGCAGTTGTGTACTTCCCCGTGCTGCCCGCGGTACCGTCCACGATGGCCTTGGAAACGAGGAGGCCGTCGATTACATGACCATCCAGCGCTTCGTGGGCATACAGGTCATCACGCTGGCGCACGCGCAGGGCCAGGTGTTCCTCCGTGATGAAGTCGAAGTCAGGGTTGACCTGATCCTGGCTGTCGGGGAAGAAGAATTTCATCGCTGGGCGGCCCTGGCCTGCACATACGTGCGGATGAGGAAACTGGACAAGTCGGAGAGATGGCGATGGTGGTTCTCGATCTGGTTCCAGCGCAGATCCAGTTCCTCCCATCGGCCCGAGGTCCATCGGCATCGAGGCGCCAGAAGCGCTAGTTCGGCACGAATCCGGGCAGGTGCATCGGCGTGATCCAGATCGATGGCGGCCATGAGCCTGTCCATGAGCCGCCCCATGGCACGGATACCAGTGCCATGCATCAGGCGGCTCTGCGTCGGCGGCTTGCCCCACGCCTCGGGAAACGTGTCACGAACAGCCGTCCAGTACAGCATGAGGGTTTTACATATCCCGACAAAGTCGGTCTCGCCGTTGCTGGGATTCCGGTAAGGGAACAGGCATCCTGACGAGGTGGTCAGGCTCTCCCGCAGCATGTCGACAATCTTGGTATCAGTTATAACGGCCTTACCCCGTTGGTCGCTGCTTCCCGAAGGGCGCCGGATCAGCTCGAAGAACGGGGATTCGGAGTCACGGTTCAGCAGGTCGCACAGGGCGGCCGGTGTCTGACGCAGCGAGAGGCGCGGTGGTAGCGGCGTATCGATCTCGGGCAGGAGTTCTGTGACCAGGCCGCGCGGTAGCGGCCTGGTGTTATTAATACGCAGGAACTGGTCGCGTTGCAATTCGATGGAGTCAGCCACGAATGCATTGACGGGAACCGGAAAGTCCTGACGCCGGGATCGGGAGAGTGCCAGGGCTCGTTGCTGGCCATCAACGATCCAGCCGGGTTTCCGCCCGTCACCGTTGGGAAGCGGGATCTTCAGGGTCCCGGCCACGGCGCACATGTCATCGTTACCTGGTCCGCGGCTACAAGAGAAACTGACGGTGGACGGCAACGCGATGATGATCGGGTTGGGAAACAGTACGCGGTCACCATCAAGGTAGTCTGTGATTTCCTGTACATGCTTGCGCACCTCGGGACGCTGGTACCCGATTAGGTCACCTGCGTCGTCGCGGCTTATCCGTGAGATATCGGCGATCTGGCCGATCTCCCGAGCCGTCAGGCTCATCAGGTAAAGTGGGGCATCACTGCTCTGTGCTACTCGTAGCGCACGCCGTTTCAGCACGGGGCCATTCGTCCGCGCGGTCACGACCTCGCCTCCGTCGCTGACCGGTACAAACGCGTGAACCGGTGCTGTTCACAAGCGAGTCCCACGTCCCGGAATTCGCGCAATAGCCGATTCGCCGACGGCACTGGCGCCCGGGATAGGTGCCGAGCGATGAGATCGAGAATTTCGTCGTCTGTCTGCTTCTTACGGTCGTAGCGCGTTATCGGAGGTTGCGCTGCCAGCAATCGCGTTAGGTCGTCCGTTGCCTCGCCTCTGCCGCGGATTCCTCGCGATAGCAGATAAAACCCTATGCGTGCGTTGAGCGCCCTCCGGGTACCGCTGAATTGCGCCTGCAGGCGCGCGTCAGCCGGGACAGCGAAGGCGGCCAGGATGCCTTGCAGCCAGGCGCCAGCCGAGACGATGAGGAACCGGTCCGGGTCGGCGATAAGCTCAGAGCCGGCCGCGATGTCGTCACCGCAGGCACGCAGATAGTTCTTCGACAGCACGAACATGAACAGGGCAGACGGGTCTGAGGCGACGAGAGCCCGGATGCTTCGCGGGAACTCTGGAGCCGGCCCGGGCCATTCATTCAGCCAGGTCCACCAGGAAGCCGCATTACCGGGAACCGAGTCGGCCTGGCCCGGCGTCAAGGTCGCGTGATATGGCATGATCCGCGCTTCGGCGGGGATCAGCCCGTATCCTGCCGAGCACGCCCAAACCCGGATGTCCTCACCTGGCTGGGCTTGCTCCGCGAACCTGCGTACGACCGACCAGTGCTCGCCCGCATAAAGATCGGATGCAGGGACTTGCGGCGCGCTACCGGTATCGGCCAGGCGGGCGATCCAGGTGCGGGCTCGCTCGATCGCACTGGTGCCGGGCACCTCGCCGAGTTGGAGATAAGAAGGAATGGGCAGGCTCTTGCGATTGGCGCACGTGACGATCACATGAGTGGTGGCCGGCCGCTCTGGATCGTGATGGTCTTCAGCCACCGCAGGCCTCGGCGGTTCGCGGAACTGCAGGGTCATCCCGGCGGGGGAGTTGCAGTTGTGCGGAGTCGAGACGGGCAAAGGCGGCGTGGTTATGAATGCTTTCGTCGTTGTCGGCTTCGACGCTGAACCAGGCCATCCGGTCGTCATCGCCCAGCGCACTCGCCGCCGCCCGCACCATGTCCTCCACGAAAACCGGACGATCGTACGCCTGCATCGTCACGTAGCGTTCGTCAGGCCGCTTGAGCAGGGGGAAGACAGGGCTGGAGGCAGAAGCCTCGGCGATCTCGATCAGGTCCTCCAGCCAGACCATGGCCGACCCGGGGGCCCTGTCGCGAGGCCGTACCCGCAACGTGATGTACCCGCGCTGGTTGTGGGCCCCGTAGTCGCTGATCGCCTTGCTGCACGGGCAGACGCTGGTGACGGGTACCCGGACTCCGACTGTTGTGAGCGTCCCCTGGCCGTCGCCGCGGCCCGAAAGGTGACACTGGTAGTCCATCCGTGCCGTTGCGCCGGTCACTGGCGCTGACCTGCGCATAAAGTAGGGGAAGTCAGCCCGGAACCCGGCTTGCTGGGAGGCCAGGCGCTGCCGTACTTGGTCGAGGATGAGCGGCACGGCCTGTGGGCTGAGCGTTGCGTCAAAATCTTCCAGTACCTCGACGAAGCGGCTAAGGTGTGCGCCCTTAACATCATCGCGCAGGTGTACTGACATGCTGATTTCGGCGACCGTAGCCTGGCTGCCACGCTCCCTGTCCCACACCGTGGCTGGGTAGCGGAGACCACGTATCCCGACCTCACCGATCGGCAACTGCCGTTCATCGGGACGTCCCTGGACATCATCCAGCATTATGTCGCCTCCCCCCGGTAGATGCATCCCGAGGTGCATGTCTCACGGACGACAACCTGCGCGAGGGGCAGGGTATCGGTGAGCCGGACCCAGATCCACCGGGCCAGGTTCTCGCTGGTCGGGTTGCCGAGGCCCGCCACCTCGTTCAGGTAACGGTGATCGAGTTGGTCGTGCAGAGGAGCGAACCCATCCTTGATTTCCTGAAAGTCCATCACCCAGCCCGTGTCTTCGCCGACGGGCCCGCGCACGTGGATCTCGACTCGGTAGGAGTGACCATGCAGGCGTGCGCACTTGTGCCCATCCGGGACGTGGGTGAGCCGGTGCGCCGCCTCGAAGGTGAACTCGCGGAATATTTCCGTCTGAATCACGGGATCCCCAGGTACTTATGAGTCTGCAGGCTCAGGCGCCACTGCGGGTGAGCCAGGCAGTACTCCACGGCGAGACGCGTGTTCTTCTCACGCTCGGGCCCATCCATCGGTTGGAGCAGCAGACGGGTAAAGCTGAGTTCTTCGAACGACTCGGGTGACGCTCCCTCCTGCGGGAAGACGAGCTTGAGTTCGTCGCCGCTGGTCAGCTTCAGCGGTGCGCCCGCCTTCGGGCTGACGCAGATCCAGTCCAGCCCCGGTGGGGCTTCCTGCGTGCCGTTGGTCTCGACAGCTACATCGAAGCCCGCTGCATGGAAGGCCTCGACGACGGCTTGATCGAGTTGCAGGAGCGGTTCGCCGCCGGTGCAGACGACGAACGGGCGCGCTCGCGGGTGACTCGGGCCAGGCCACATGGCAGCTACGGCCGAAGCCAGTTCCTGAGCGGTGGCGAACCGGCCGCCGCCCGGACCATTCGTGCCCACGAAATCGGTGTCACAGAACGGGCAGATCGCGCGATTACGATCCCTCTCCCGGCCAGTCCACAGGTTGCAACTGGTGAACCGGCAGAACACCGCGGGTCGTCCGACGTTGGTGCCCTCACCCTGAAGGGTGAAAAAGATCTCCTTGACCAGGTAGGTCATCCTGTCCGCCCCAGCGTTGGATCGAGCGCTGGGTCCTCGAGGCCAACCTCGGCGAACCCCCGGCGGCGGAGTAGGCACGAGTCGCAGGTTCCGCATGCGCGCCCTTCGGGGGATGGATCATAGCAGCTGTGGGTCAGGGAATAGTCGACACCGAGTTCCAGCCCTCGCTGGATGATCTGTGCCTTGGTCATCTCAATAAGGGGAGCATGGATGCGAAGCTGCTGCGTGCCCTCCACCCCGGCCTTGGTCGCAAGGCTGGCCATCTGCTCGTAGGCGCGGATGTACTCCGGCCGGCAGTCCGGGTAGCCGCTGTAGTCCAGCGCGTTGACACCTATGAACACGTCGCTTGCCCCCAAGACCTCTGCCCATGCCAGCGCGTACGACAGAAAGATCGTGTTACGGGCCGGGACGTAGGTGACCGGGATCTCGTCTGTCGCCAGGTCCTCGGCCCGCTTGTGGTGGGGCACGTCAATGTCCGCGGTGAGGGCCGACCCACCGAACACCCGCAAGTCGATGTCCGCCACGACATGCCTGGCCACGCCGAGCGCGTCCGCAACCCGCCTGGCCGCGTCGAGCTCGACGCTGTGACGCTGCCCGTACCTGAAGCTGAGGGCATGTGGGACGTAGCCTTCCGCATGTGCTATGGCCAGCACTGTGGTGGAATCCAGCCCACCGCTGAGCAGTACCACCGCAGGTTCCCCTGCCATTACGCCCACCTCCATCCGATCGCGGTCACCTACCGGGTGTCTGTCCTACCACCGCAAGACCAAAGAAGGGTGCCGATTACTGCAAATGTTCGGTTCGCAACGTGTTGCAGTTTCCGGGTGGAGTGGTGGATGACAGGCTTGTAATTCTAGCGATGTGAGCGGGTCCGGCCCTTAAGGCACACCGAAGCGGGATCCGCCGAGTTGCCCGGAAATTCCGCCCTGTCAACGTCGGCCATCCAGCGGTCTAACTGGCCGTTCGCTGAGTGGTCCCCCCAGAGAGGGCTTCGCTGTAGAGTTCGTCAAGACCCGCGAGGACCGCCTCGACCAGCGAGGCCGTCCCCTTGCCTCGCGCATACCAGATCGGTCGGCGGCCACGTGCCGCCTTGATCGCGTCGGTCGCGGCATGAGCCGCTGCCTTGTCCGCGATCACTAGGACGTCCGCATGCCTCGCCGCATACCGCAGCGTGTCACTTGCTACCTTCCCAGCGAAGATGTCGACTCGAACCTCCGGATACCACCGCCGTACGATTGAGGCAGCCCGGGCAGCGGCCGGTTCCATAAGCGAGTAGATCGCCGCGAAGCTTCCGGCTGGTGGTCTGGCCTGACTCTGGCTTTTTCGTGTTCCGGCATCAAGCCCGGCAGTGACCGGCAACTCCATGCCGAACTCCAGGGCCAGCACTCTAGCCGTTTCGAGCAGGGCGGCGTCGATCCGGCCTGCATTATGCGGGCCAATCCGGCTCAGGATCGGGGCGGCAAAGGCCTGGAGCGCGATCGCCTTTTCCGGTTGGGCGGCCGCGAGCAGCTCGATGGCCTCTAGGCCGAGGGGCAGGTCGGCATTGGTGAGGTAGGGAGACCAACCGGCCCGAAGGTTCTCCGTAAGTTCGTCGAATACCGCGAGCGAAACTCCAGTGCTGACCGCTCGGCCAACTATATCGAGCAGTCGGTCGGCCCGATGACGATCGCCGGATTCATCCCCGAGTCCCCAAGTTTCAACGATGATAAGTCTCAGGTCCTGGATCCCGGCCACATCGCCTGCGGCGGAGAAAAGATCACGTTCCATGTCGAGCAGTAGATCTATAAGTTCCGCAAGCAGGTCTTGGCTCACTGACCGGCTAAGCGGCCTGACCACCTCAATAATCTCGAAGAGCGCCCCGGGCAGCACCAGCCGCGGAACCGTCTGTTCCCGCAGATCATCAAGGGCCTGTGCGCGCTCGGTTGAGGCGGCGTCCGCCGAGAAAGCGGCCTGCAATGCGACCGGGAACGATTCGGACGCGATCGTGACATCCAGCCTCCTGGCCCCCAGTTGGCCAGACAGTGCCTCCCGTACGGCGGGCTCGCCGAGCGGTCCGCGCCAGGCCTGAAGGAGTTCTATCGAACGAGGGCTTAGGGTCGTTGTGACCAGGTCGATGAGGACTGGTAGCAGTTCGGCCGATGGCGACATCAACGTGAGCACGTCAACCGCAGCGTCAAGTCGCCCGCTGTCGAGAGCCTGACGCAATTCGGCCCGGCTTGGCGCCTGAAGAGGTGCCACGCTGGATAGGCCAGGTATAGGTAGCAAGGCAGCGATGCCGCCGTGGTCGCGCGCCTGGTTCAGCCATCCCGCATTGAGCAGGCGTACCGCGACGGCTTCGGGCATCTCGCCGGACGACATTGACCAGTAGGCGTAATACTGTGCGCCAGCCCCAGACCTGATCATCGTGACGGAGCCGACGAGGCATCCGAACTCGGATGCCGCTCCCGCGAAATCCGCGAGATCGGCCGTTGCGGGCAGCCGGGCCATGACCAAGCGGGCCAGTGCGTCCGAGGCCAGCACGGGGCGGTCAAGGCGGATCAGGTCCGGTAGATCGCTGGATTCCTCGAGATCTGCCCAGCGGGCGAAGGCAGCCAGGTACTGCAACCGCAAGAATAGCTTATTGGCCCCCGAGAGCCGGTGATCCTGCTCCAGGAGGGTAAGGGTTTCCTCCGCGCTGGATTCCGAGCCCGAAGCGCAGGCGTCGGAGAAGTCGCTGATGAGCCTGCCCAGTGGCCAGGTCAGGTGAATCTGACGATAAGGCCGTATGGCGAGTGCCCGGGTCAGCCGGATCACGCTCTGGCGGACGCTGCTCTCGGCACTGGCGTTCCTGGGTATGAGGAGCCGGAACGAGCAGCCATCCGGGCCGATGAGAGCCAGGACGGCCTGGTCCAGGGGCATGTCGGAGTCTGCGGGAACGGGTTGCAGCCCGGAAACGTCGACCCATGATCCGAGGTAGGCCCGAATGAGGTCGCGGACCCATAGACCTTGCTCCTGGTTGGGGCAGATCGCGTACCAGTACGTCCATCCGGATGCGCTGACCGGAAGGAAGAAGGGTGACGCTGGGCTTTTCAGCCACGCGTCCTTGGCCCACCCGATGATTTTGCCGGTGGTTTCATCGACGGCTGGGGAAAGGTCATTGGGTGGGGAGTAGAAGACGCGGATGAAGTCGGACCACGCCTCTCCGGGCTGGGCGGAGCTCATGTGAACAGGCCGCGTAGCTCGGTTGCCACGGCCGCGACCTTGGCGGCGTCGGTCGTGACAGTGATGAGTTCCCCGTTCATCGTGACTCCGCTGTATGTGAGATTCATTGATCCGTAGACCGCCCAGGTGTCGCTGATCAGGGCCTTCTCATGGCTGAACAGCCGATGCTCGCGCGGCAGTCGGGTCACGGAGAAGTGGTTCGCGGTCCCGTCCAGAGAGGCGGTTCGCCCGATGCGGGTCAGGAGTTCCGTTTCGCGGGGGCCGGGTCCGCAAGCGATCTGGGCGTAGACTCCGCGCTGCAGCAAGGCCCTCAGGATCCTGGAGAACGGGATGGACGTCGCTGTCCAGGAGGCGTCGAGCACGGTGAATTTCCCGTTGCGGTTGTTGAGGGCGGGAAAGTCTGACATCCACGGGGAGGCCACGAGCAGGCGCTGGCCCGGATTCAGCAGTTCGAACAGGAACAAGCCTTCCAGGCATTCCGTGATGTCCCGGGTCGGTGAGGCTGCCGACCTGTGGATGAGCCGTGTGCTCATTGCGGTGCTTCCCGGAGCGACAGCGAAATCGAGTAAAGGCCGCTCTCCCTGGCGACTCCCTCCAGTTGGGGATGGACATGGAGCCAATTGACCTCGAGCGGGTCAACCATGAGCTCACGTATCGCCTGGGCCAGGGCGCGCGTCGCACCGGACGTGCTGACCAGCCGGGAGGTACCGCGAGCGTGCAACGCAGCCGCCAGGTTACTGCGCCAATCCTCATCGTCGACGTCGACCGCCGGGGGACTGGCCGGCAGCACATCTGTCAGCAGGGTTCTCTCCGTGAGGGCCGGGTTCGCTTCGAAGCGGTTGGCCGTCCGCAGTGTTTCCGGGCGACGCGCGTAAGCCCGCGTCCACAGCACGCTGAGCAGGACTAGTTGTGCCCGTGCCTGCGGATCTCGTCCGTCGGCCGGAGAGGCGATGCGCTTGAGCATGTCCAGCACTTGATCGTCCTGGGCGAGGAACGCGCACACGGCGCGATGATCCAGCGCAAACCCGGCACGGGCATCGATGGCGTCCCATCGCTCCAGGGCCAGGCGGAGCAGATCGTCGCTGCCGGTGCCCGACCCGGGCCGGAACACGCGCGCTGACAACGCGGAAATGTTCGCGTGAGTCCGCGGAACCCCCTCGTCGGCCAGGCAGGCGATCAGGGATCGCCATGCTTCCAGCCGGTCAGCGGCTCCAGCACGGAAACGTTGGGCCGCCTCGCTGACCTGGGCGCTGGTCGCTAGCAACTCCAGGACCCGCCGAAGCGACGGGTCCACCTCCTCCGAATCGGAGGGCTCGGCCGCGGCCGCGACGAGGGCGTCGAACCGGCGCGGATCATCGGCCAGGCGGCGGGTCAGGGTCTCGACGAGCCCGCCGCCGCCGGGAACAGTGTCGGACAGAACGATATGGGCGTGCGAGCCCCCGTTATCGAGGACGTCAACCAGCGCGTCGGAGTCCACGTTGAATTCCAGGCAGACCTGCTGAGCCGCTGCTTGCCAGGCCGCCGCCAGGGTCTGCAGGAACCGAGAGCGGATCCACGGCAGCCAGGCCGGATCTGGCTCCTGGGTGAGAACCGGGATGGTCTCCTGCAGAACCTGGATCATGCCCCGGTCCCGGAGGGCGTCAAGGACAGTTGCCTGAAGCGGGGTCTCGTCGATCTCGCTATGCGTCGTGGCCAGCAGGACGCCGCCGATAACGGTCTCGGCCAGTTGCTGCCACTGCGACGGGTCGAGGCCGGACAGGCTCTCGATACCGGCTCCGCGCAGCACCGCATCGGCCGCCACCGCTAGGGCCACGTCGGTTACCCAGGCTGCGCCGAATGGCGCGAGGCCACGGTCCTCGAGTCCTTGACGGGCCAGCACCGTGAAGCGGTCGGTCCGCAACTGCCGCAGCCTGCCAGGGTCGCTGTCCAGCCGGAAGGCGGTGATGGATTCCGGTACAGCCACGGTAACCACCAGGGCATCGACGATACTGGCGAACCCAACCGCGGCGTGGCTTCCGCGCCGGGTGAACGTGTATTCCTGGCGTCGGCGAGCGCGCCGCGTCACGATCTCGGCTGTACCGCCGAGAGCGAACCGCCATGTGGGCAGGGGACCGCGGTCGGCGTTCAGGAATGCCTTGACGTCGGAAATCAGCTCACCCAGAGGGCTGTTCCGTGGCCGCGGGAGTTCCGTTCCTCCGTACTCCGGCTCTATAGAGAACTGCCACCTGAGCCAGCCATTGGAGGTCGGGCGGATATCCGGCCCCGGCTTGACGGGGTGGACAGTAATGGGCCGGACCACGGGGATGAGGCCATCCGGTGTCGGCACGCTGGTGACCACCTCGCCATCGGGAGCGAGACCCGCGTCGAGGTCCAGCACTCCTGATTCCGGCACCTCGATCCACAGACCACCGACCTTCTGAACGGCCCAACGGAGCGTCACCTTTCCCGGGGCAAGTTCGTTAAGGACCATCCCAGCGGGCAGGGAGGTGTCGGCTGCAGGGTCGTAGTCGGCAGGCGGCGTTACTTCCACTTCCGGCAGCGCGAGATCACTGAACAAGGTCGACGGGATGAACTCCGGTAGCGGTTGCCGCCCGATAAGGTCGGTGCCTGGGATGACCTCGCGCGACCGCACAGTCGACCATCCGCTGCTCAGCCGACGGTAAGCGGTCGGGATGACCTCGAGCATGAGCGAGCGAGGGTACTCCCAGCAGACGCTCTGGGCTTCTTCCTGGCTCAGGCCGAGGCTGGACTGGACAAACGCGATCAGGTCGTACTGGGTGGCACCGCCGTCGAGCACCTCGCCCAGCAGGCGCAGGCACGCCTGGATCTGCTCGGTGCTCCCCCTATCGGGTCGGGTGAAAATGCCGCGTGGGGACCAGTGCTGCGACATGTCGGCGCCGAGCCTGGCAGCGACCCAGTCGATCAGGCACATCGCGGCCTGCATCTTGCGCACGGACTGATTCCCCAGCGGGAGGCTTTTGGTTGGGAGCGACGGGTCGATGATGGACTCGTAAGACTGGAATGCCAGCCGGTCGCGCCCGTAGTCGGAGAACACCACGACGGTCCAGGGCCGCTGCTCTTGGCGGCGGCCGGCCCGGCCGCGCCTCTGCAGGAACTGCGCGATGTCCCGCGGTGCCTTGTGCTGGAGAATCGCTCCCACTCGCGGGTCGTCATACCCGACTTCCAGGGATGAGGTCGCGACGACGATGTCGGTGAACTGGTCGACGCCGGTGTCCTGGGACGATGTCCGGGAGACCTGCAGGGAACGCGTCCCGAAACCCAGTTTCTCTGGAAGCCACCAGTACTGACCGTCGCGATCCCACTCTGCTTCGTTGCCGATCGGCGCGTAGCGTTCCGCGTAGTCGGGGACTCGGAGGCCGGCCAGGACGTGTCCTTTCTGATCAGGAACTCCGAACGGGGTACGGCCCTCGGCGTTCAGCAACTGCCGGTAGAGGCGGTTGACCAGGTCGAGGTTCTCGAGAAACGCGAAGACCCGCGTCCCGTACACCCCATCGGGGATGGCCTCGTTCTCGTCCAAGACCCGTCGCAGCAGCATCAGGCTCTGGATGGAGGTCGAGAGCAGCGCGGCTTGCGAGGCGGGGTCCCCGCGGAGAAGGAGTTGGTACTCGCTTCCGTTCGGTCTCATATCATCCGGGTCCGGCCGGATATCAGTGACGAGTTCGGGGGTAAGGCCGCACAGGTCGGAGAAGAAGGTGGCCGCATTGGCCAGCGTCGCGCTTAGGCCTACCCAGGTGACCGAGTGGTCCATGAGCTTGCGCCAGCGCCGCAGCAGGTAGGCGACCTGAGCGCCGCTGGTGCCCGAGTATGTGTGGATCTCATCGAGCAGGATAAGGTTCGCCTCGCGGCTCGATCGGATTCCCACCCCGAAGACGTGCCGCGACCACCCGTCGCTCAGTTGCTGGTTCAGCATCTCTGTCGTTGTAAACAAGATGTCGGGAACCTGGTCCTGCATAGCCGTGCGGGTCAGCAGGAGTTCATCCGGCGTGACCCGGCCGCCGCATCGCTGGCATTCCAGGTGCCCCCAGTTCACCCGGTCCGTCGGGCGCCTAGCCGGACGCTCCCATGCGAGCGCGCCGCCGCAACTCCCGCCGTTGCTGATCGCCGGGCAGGTCAGAAACGGGCAGATCCACGATGATCCTCGCCGCCTCCACCCGGCCCGCTTATCTGGCTCAAGGTCGCTGTGGAACGGAGTTGGCCCGAAGTAGGCGCCGATAACCAAGCTGCGACTGCCAGCGGATCGCAAGCCACGTACCTCCCGCAAGGCGGTGGCCAACTGGTCCTTCAGCAGTTCGTTCCTGGGATAAATGGCGATGACCCGGGGGCCGACGGCACCTGCCGCTGCCAGCCGTGACAAGGCAGGCAGATAGAACGCGAGAGTCTTGCCGCTGCCGGTACCCGCGCCGATCACAACTCCGCGATCGATCCGGGACTGAAGCCCCGAAAAGATCTCGGAGGTGGCGCTCAACTGGAAGCGCGATAGTTCGCGCCCGGCCAGGACGCGCTCGACCTGGGTAAGGATAGCGGGCGGGAGTTCCTGTTCGCGCAGATAAGTGAGGACTTTCTGGAGCCCGAGGTTCCGTTCGGGGAAAGCACGCGGCCTGCGGAGGAAGCGGAAATCTGAGACCAGGCGAGCGCCCGACTGCCAGGGCTGGCCGGGAAACAGTTGACGGAGCCGGGTGAACAGGCGCACTGCCTCAGACATTCTTGTCCGGTACCGGATCGGCCACTCCCTCGGCAACTGGACCAGGAGGTTCTCGGCCAGGAGTTCATCGATGCAGGCGTACGGATCCGCACCATCCCAGTGCTGATCGAGGAAGTGCGCCAGACCCTCTCGGGTCCAGGACTCGTCGGTTAGCCCCCAGGCGAGATTCCGGGCGTCGGATTCCTCAAGGACATCGAGCGCGGCGAGCAGCTCATCACGGGTCGGACTGGCCATCAGTGCAGCACGACCCTGAGGTTAGCGGTGTTCTCCGGGTCAGCCAGCCAGGCCTGGACGAGGGGGGTGATCAGCGACCAGGGGGCGCCCCCCTCGGTCGCTGCCTGGCGAAGAAATTCCTTCACCTCCGGGTGCTGGCGGTCAAGGCCCTCGTTTAGTCGCGGTCGGTCTGCTGTCCATGACTGCGCAAAGCTGATGATTTCCCGGAGTCGCTGCGCCAGATCGTCTGGAGGAAGACCGTCAACCTTCCGCTGTAGCAGAGTCTGCAATCTCCTCAGCTTGACGGCCAGCGCTTCGCTAGCGCCGGGATAGACGACGATTGGCTGGTCAATTCCAGGAGGCAGGACCTCCTGCCGTTTCTTCTCTACGGACCGGTTGAGGGCGGAGACCAGGTTACGGGTGAACCTGTCCGCGGTTTCCAGGGCGCTGTTGACCGATTGGGATCGGACCCGCGAGGCGATCTCGCCAACAGGTGCACCGACTACGTTGGTGGCAGTTGCCCGCAACGCCCGCCGCGCTCCAGCTAGATCGATCGCGGGCGAGGCCGGGATCACCGGATTTACACCGGACTCTGCTAGCACGGGGATTACACCTAGCGCATCCTCCAAGGCCTCGCGGCTGCTGCTTGCCCGTAGCCGAGCCTTCTCGATTTCGAGGCGGGCCTGCAGATCGGTCTCCTGGGCCTCTACCTGCGCCAGTCGGTTCATCAGAACCTCGGCGCGCGCGGCCAGGGACGGAGATGCGGGCATCATCATCGTGCTCCTTGGCTCGCCTGATCCAGCAGTTGAGCGAGGTTGCGGAACTCTTCGATCAAAGCATCGGTGTCCACCTCGCCCCTAACAGGCGTGGCCTCCAACCTGGCGGCCGTGCCGGACAGAAGATCGCTGGTCGTAGCGGCATAACGACGGAGCACGGAGAGTTGCGGCAGGGGATCTTCGAGCACATCCCACAGGTCGCCGGGCTCGGTCCCGCCGTCTATCTTCTTGCTGAGGCGGCGATAGGTCTCCATAGCCTCGGTGTCGACCGTTTGTCTGGCCATGTCGTATGACTCCTGGGAATCTGCCCGCGGCAGCCGGCCCCGCTGGCCCGCCTCCCTGACCAGACGGTCGACGATCCTGAACGTGGCGGCCAAGTCCTCGGCGGGATCAATGACCTGCCCGACTTCGTGGACCGCCTGGGTCACGATGGTCCACGCGCGTTCCGCGGCACGCGATTGCCGGACCTGGAGTCGCCTGAGCAACTGGCCGCCCTCGTCCTCACCGGGTTGGCCTTCGACCGCCCGTGCGTTCAGGTGGGACTGGAGTTGTCTCAGCACCGGGCCCACGTCCAGCAACGAAGGCCCACCAGTCCCCTTGGCTGCGGTGGCGTGAGCCCGGACGAGGAGGAGTGCCTCCTCACGGATGGGCCGTATGTCGCGGAAGAATTCCTTGATGACCGGGTTCAGTTGCGGCGGTGGCGCGGGTACCAGCATGGCCCCCAGGGCGTCAGGGACTGATTGGCCCGGGTTCGCGGCCACATAGCGCAGGATCTCGAGTGCGTGCATGGCATCAGGAAGGGCAGCCACGGCGCCACCTTTCGCGCGGTGGGCTATGGCGTCGGCGTAGTCGCTGAGCCTGGTCTGGAGACTGAAGTACCACCGTCCCTCGTCTACGGAGTCCAGGCTGTTCCCGTCGGTTGCCCCGAGGATTCCCCGGATCAGGACGGCGTTCTCGTCTGTGACGTCTATCCGGAAGGGGTGCGGGCGCTCTAGGGCTCCTCCGCCATGAGCCCGCTCGATATCGACGTCAGTGGTGCGCAGCATATAGGAGCCGATCTGCCACTCGGTCAGGGTGCCTTTGGACCTGCCGCTGATGACCAGGCCGTACGGACCCGACTGCAGGCGAGTGATTACTGCGTCGCAGATCCACCGCCGGACGCGGCGCGCCGTGCCAGAGGAAAGGAAGTCCTCTCTATTTGCCCACCGGTCGACCTCGTCGGATGAGGGTGGCTTCGGTGGGGGTACCGGACCATCGTCCGGTGGCTCCGGATCGTCGGTGACTCCCTGGGTCAGCCGAGCGCCGAGATATCGTGCGATGTCCTCCAGCGCCGGATCAGTTGCGGGAGGCGACACGGCATAGAAGGCACGCAGGCTCACTTCGGTATCGGGATCGAAGTGATTGAGCCGGTGGATAGCCGCCCGGACCCCCGACGAGACTGGTTTCCGTGCCTCGTCCAGGGCGCGGGCGAATTGTCCCGACGGGAATACTCCCTCGGACGGCAGTTCCTCCTCGGCGACTTCCAACGGCGCCCGGATAACTTCGCGGAGAATCTCCCGGGGTTGGAAGCCACCGGGGCTGGCCAGGTCGATTAGCTGGTCGACGGCTACCCCGTTGAAGGGATAAAGGCCGTAGCCGTCGTTCGATTTCCCGAAAGTCTCATGGCACCGGCTGAGGTCTGGGCAAGACAAGCAGGCGTTCTGCACGCTGGCGCTCTGGCTGTCTGAATCGGGACCAGTGCGCAGCAGGTCCTTCATGCGCCCCGCGTTGAGGTAACGGCCGACGAAGCTACGCAAACGATCCTGGCTGATGGTATCGAGATCTATGTCCAGGCTGAACAGCACGCCCCGGTCAGTGAAGGTCTGGAGAGAGCTGAGATATCCGGACGTCACGGCTATTGCCGCCCGGAGTTTGCAGAGCCGGGCCGAGGCAGGGATGGTGAGTGCCTGCGCCAGTTGCCTGTCGATGCCGTGCAGTAGCACCAGGTCCTCGATCAGCAGGCAGAGTTCCTGTCCGCGGGCGGCGATCTCCTCGCGTACCTCTTCGAACACGTCGAGCAGGTCGGTGCGCTGTCCCATGAATACCTCCGCCTTGGCGCGGCTCAGGTACGAGTCACACAGGGCGGCAATGTCTGCCCGCAGGCCCTGGTTGGACAGGGACCTTACCAAGCCGAGGAGTTCTGGCCCGAGGTCCTCGAACACGTTCGCGTCGACGCTGAAATCAGCCTCGGTCAGGTGCAGTTCGGCCTCGTCGACCTGCTCAGAGGGCTGAGGCCCGCCCCGGGCGAGACGGACGATCCGATGTACTGGACCGTCACGCTTGCTGAGTTCGTTGCGGAATGTGTAGTCGCCAAGCAATCGGTGTGCCTTGCGCCGGAGGTCGGCGAGTTCAGGGGGAGACAGGTCCGGCAGGTCCGGGATCTCGGTAGCGGGATCGAACATCACCAACTGGTCGAGCCTGGCCAGCAGGGCACTCATCGCCTCCTCGTCGCTGGCTATCTCCGAGGAGGCCCGGGCCAGTTCCTGGCGGAGCGCCTCCGCCTTGGGCGTGTCTATTCCCGCGAGGATCCGCTCGGTCACCCGCCGCAGCGAGGTGTTGCGCTTCTCTATATAGACGATGTGCCATCCCGGGCGTACTCCGAGGCGCGACTTCAGCCATCTCACGAGATGGCTCTTGCCGGTACCCTTCGCACCCTTGACGAACAGCAGCAACGGCTCGTTCGAGGTAATTTGCCTGGTGAAGGCACGCAAGACATCGTTCTCGCTGACCTCGGTGAGTTGGCCGTTACGTTCGCGGAAGACGGGCAGGGACTGGTGGATCGCCTGGAACACGACGTCGGCTCGCGGGTCGTCCACCTCCAGGCCGCCGATGTCGACCTGGGTCGCAAAGTCGATCGCCGCCCGGCTCCAGCAGACGCGGTTGGCGCTCACCGGCCACCCCGCCTGATCGGGGTCTGCTGCCAGATCACCGTGGTGACGACACGGTCAGCGCTCCCGTCGGGACGAAGCCGGAGAGTGCGGCCGCTCGCGTCACTTCGTTGGTCCAACTTCACGAACCCATCTGCCTCGAGTTGAAGCAACGAGACCGACAAGCCACCGGAAAGCACCGCATGATCTCCCTCGTAAAGTGGATCGTGACCAGTTTGCAACGCACCGCCGTCCAGGATCGGCACCACGGAGGCGCAGCGCCCGATGAAGTCGCGCACGGCATAGTCGCCGGGCGTCATCGCGGGCAGTCGCCGGAGCAGGGCCTCGCTGGCGTCGGGGATCAGTCCAGTAGCGCCCACCGACCGGGCCAGGCCGAGGTAGGACGCCCACCGGCGAAACGGCAGCCATTGCTGTCGGTTCGGGACCGGCCAGTTGTCTACGCGATCCTCGCCGAGGACTTCCGCCTGTCGGCTGGCGAAACTGCGGCCACGACTAGCCTCAGTGGCGGATTCGAAGGTGTCGAACGGGCGCAGCGGCTGCTCGGCCGTGTGCAGAAGGACCAGGGCCTGGATGAGATCCCCGACCCCGCGCGACGACGCATCCGAGGCTCCCATCTGGATGACCGTGTCCAGCAGGACCCGGCACATACTGTCCGGACTGGCGTCGGACGGTGACTTCCAGTTCGCCGCTACCCCGGCCAGCCTGACCCGGTCGCCGCTCTGCTCAACCAGCCCCAGCGTGCGCAGCCCGTCGAGCGAGCGTCCGGCGATGATCGAACCCCCGGTGCGCAGGTCGTCCGGATCTGCGGTGGAAGGATCGGCGTCGCCGCCTGCTACCGACTTCATGGCCTCGGTCAAGCCGGGCGGAGCTACCAGGTTGATGAGCTCATGCCGGTCGAGTTCTCGTTCCCGGACGGCGAGCAGGGCCCTGACCAGGAAGCGCATCGCCTCGGGAAGGATATCGGGTGGATTGAGGAGTGCCATCTACAGCCTTCGCAGGATGTGATTGATGTAGAAGGAAGGGCCCCAGGATTCCCGGAGGAAGGCTGGGCCGCCGAACGGGCTGGGTTCAGCCCGGCCAGCGAGCACGATGGTCAATGGTCCCCGCGCGAGACGATTAAGCAGCAGTGCCCATCGGCTGGATGAGATCCCCGCGCTTTCCACCCGGACCAGTGTGGGGACGCGCAGGTCGTCAGAGTCGGCGAGTCGGCCTTCAACGGTGTCCTCCCACCAGGTAGATCGCGCCGCGCGCGGCTGTGGTGACCATGGCTCAGCGGCCACTAGGGCCATGACGCCCTGGCTGACCAGGCGGTCGACGAGTTCCTGCTCGGCCTCGGGCTGGGGCTCATCGGTCCACACACACAGCCGTCCTTCTGACGCTAGGCGCTGCAGCGCATCCCGGGGCGGCACGGTCAGGGTGCCGTCGAACATCGGCCGTGCCGGATGTCGCGCCGCGACAGGCTGCAACCGGTGCGCTCGGCAGTGCGGGCAGCCCCCGCATTGCCGGATCACGGGCAGCACGCCAGCGTCCGTGCTGAGCCGGTAGTGCTCGGCCAGATACCGGTTGACGCAGCTGCCCAGGCCATTGAGGAGGCGCATCGCGGATTCCTGGGACGCACTCGCGGCCGTGCGGCTTCTAGACTGCGCATCACCGAAGCGCTGGCGGAAAGCGGCCTCAGTCGCCAGGTCACCCTGCCGGATGCGGAAGGACATCGCGTTACGGCGCGTCGCGAAGATCTCCTGCAATTCCTCATCCGTGCTGTCGGCCGGCACGTCCGGCGGAGTCGGCCACTCCAGGCTGATCATTCCGGCGCGGTCCATGGCCAGAAGCGCCTGCGTGTTCCAGTAGCGGTTGCTCTCACTCCACGGGTAGCTCACGTCCTCGGTGGGCGTGGTGAGATCTACCGTCATGACGCCGTCCGCGACGGGGCCGCGGCTCAGGCCCCGCCACCGTTTCCATGCTTTCTCATCCCCGATAAGCCTGGCTTCGGCCATTCCCTGGGCCACCCTGGCGTCTGCGTCAGTCCACAAGACCATGGAGACCGACGCCTTACCGTCCCGGCCGCCTCGGCCTACTTCCTGGTAGAGGCGATCCACCGATTCGGGTACGCACAGGTGGATCACCCCTCGCACGTCCGGGATGTCCATGCCGAGCCCGAACGCCGATGTGGCGACGACGATGTCGAGGTCCTCGGTGACGTCCCCGGCAAGGCGCAATCCCCTGACGGCGTTCTGGCGCTGCTCCGGAGAGACACCGCTGGTCACGCTGGTCACGCTGGTCAGCCCGGCGGCCTCCAGCCAGGACCGGACCGTCAGCACGTTGGTGGACTGCTCGGAGGCATTCAGGCTGGTGTAGACGATCAGCGGCCTGGGCAGATGCCGGCATGCTTCCAAGAAACGCTCGCGCTTGTCCTCCTCAGTAGCGCAGTGACTCATCCACCAACTCGGCTCTGGCCGGGTGACCTGCGCCGATACCAGCAGTTCGCGATCTCCGGGAAAGAGCCGGTGCAGGGCTTCCAGCCCGTAGTCGTCGAGGGTCGCGGTCAGCATCACGGTGACCGGCCGCCGGTCGGCCGGCGCGAGGCCGAGGATGCGGCGCCGCAGCCCCGCGAGCGTTTGGAATGCGGGACGGAATGCGTCGCCCCATTCCGCGACGATGTGCGCCTCGTCGATCGCGAGCAGGCCCAGCCTCCCCTCGGCCGCCGACACCTCAAGTGGGCGGGCAAGCACGGTGCACGCGGCTTCCGGTGACGAAATGATCAGCCACTGCGCTCCCACGCGGAACCGTTCCGCCAGCGCTGCCTTCGTGCCGCTGGCCAGGCCGCTGTGATAGGCGAACGGAACGTCGTACTCCTTGGTGAGTTCCTGCACCCGCCTTTCAAGGTCCAGCGCGAGGGAGACGGTGGGCACGATCAGGCATGTCTGCCGTGGCTGGCCGGAAAGCGCCCGGGTGAGGACGATATCCGTCTTGCCCGAGCCGGTCGGCAGGACGCAGATGATGGCGTCGCCGCTGCGGGCCGCACTGACCGCGCGTACGCTGGCTTTCTGCCCGGGGCTAAGGTACTCGTCCCGCTGGGCGATCTCGGCGTAGAAGCAGTCTGGACCGAGTTGCCAGTTAGGTCGGCGTTGCGAGCCGTGGGCGGCCGCCTCATCTGGTGCTGCCCCCTGGTTCCCAAGCCACCGGGGCAGCCACGGCTGAGCACGCCACTGCCGTCCTTGTCCGGCCGCGAACCCGTGAGCCAGCCATACGTAATCCGGGACCGCGGCCAGTTCCGAGGATTCGGCGACTGAATCGTATCCTCGGCTCACGAGGATCGCTCGGACCAGGGGCAGGACCTCGGCCGGGCGTGGCTCCGCGGGTGACTTCAGCCGCCGGGCCAGACGCGGGCAGGCTTGCGCGATCTCGTGCAAGGAATAGGCGGTCATGGCCGGTACACCCAGGTAATGAACACGGCCCCGCAACTGTCCAGGCCGAATACCGGATGGGCCAAAGCGTCCTCGACCGCGGCCATGACGTCGGCATCCGGGGGTGCCTGCTGTTCAGTACGTGACCGGGCTTGACGGATGACGCTCTCCCGTTCTCGCGCCTCCGCGCTTCGTTTCTGTGCGCTGGCGAGCAGCCTGGTCACGCGGTCGCGCTTGCGCACGGCGGCCAGTGCCTTCCCGAAGGCGTCGTCGCAAACGCCAGGCCAGTCCAAGGGGGCGGTCAGTTCGCGGAAGCGCGCCGGGCGGCTGCCCAGGTTCGCTCCGCGTGCCTGGTCGAGGTCGCGGGCCACGTGTGGCCTGCACTCACCCATACCCGCCAGCCACCAGACCCGCTCCACGGTGGTCGGCAGGAAGAACTCCGTGCGTGCCTGCACTGCGCGCCGGAATGCCCCATCGGGACCGGGAGCGGCAGCATCGACTGGGCCGGGCGCTATCGTTACGTCGAAGCAGAAGGCTATCCACGGTTCCCGATCCTGTTCCCCGGTCGGGCGCTGCACCTCGATCGCGAATGCCTTCCCCCGGTCATCGACCTCAGCCACGCGGGCAAAGGCGTTGACGAGCGGTTCGCCCCATCTCAGGAAGCCCAGCCCGGCCACGGCTGCGATGCGATCAGCGGTGTAGCGCTGCTCGAATACCCGTGTCCCGATGCTGCGGATGGTTTCCTCCGTCAGCAAAGGCGGCCTCGACTTACTCACCCCGTAACGGACCCAGCCGTCACCGGTCCAGGTCGAGAACTGCAGCATCTTGCCCAGGTAGTCGTCGACCGCCCGGTGGATATGCCACTGCCTGGCATCGATCTGGGTGAGCCGCTCGGCCAGTTCCTCATCGTCAGCCCGGTCTTCGATGCTGTCGAGCAGATCCTGGCCTGCTATCCGGCGCTGCTCTGCCGCCAGCACGTCGGCCTGCGACAGCATAAGCTTCCTCGCGCCGGCCAGAGTCTCGGTGACCGCAATGCGGAAGAACTCGCGCTCAAGGTCCGCCAGGACGTACTGCAGGGTAGAAGCAGAGGATGTGAACACCCCGAAGACGTCGTTGAGTGTCATCGTCCAGGCGTCAATGTGTTCGTGGCCGAGCGCGAACGCCTCTCGGAATGTCGCCGAGCGGACCGGGCGCGCCAACTCGCTCCACCGGTCAAAGCGGCCGAGTCGCTGCTCGAGATGAGTGGTGAAGGCCGGCACATTGAGGTGCAGCACGTCCTCGATGAACTGGAGATTGGCTCCTTCTTCCGCCGACCGGTCGAATACGAGGACCCCCAGTTCCTGGCTGTGCTCGAATTCGGTGGTCCGCCGGAAGCGTTCTTCTTCGCTCTGATCCTCCAGCAGGGCGCTAACCCGATGGGCGCCAAGTTCCCTCGTCAGCAACTTGGCAGTCAGGCGAGCGGTTCGCGGGAACGTGCAAGCGATGGCGCACTTCCGATTCCCCACCCTCTGTCGGGCCCACTCTGCCGCTGCGGACATCCGGTCGGACGTGGTAGTCATGGCCAGGATCTGCTCCAGGTCGCTGGCGAACTCACGGCCAGCGGCAGTACGCGCCAGTTCGTTCACTGCGGCCAGTTCCCCAGCCGACATGTCATGCCCTGGCTGGCCCCGCAGGGCCCGGGCCAGGTCCTCCAGTGCGGTCATTGGAGCGAGGATTCGTCCGAGAACAATCTGGAGGAGGGTTCCTGCGGCAGCGAGTTCCTCCTGTTCGAGTCCGAGCCGGAGATCATCGAACGCGCCGAACAGATCCTGGCGCCGGTCGTCGGGATCCGGGATCAGCCACGGATGCGCCAGTTCACGGCCTCGCGCGGGGAAACCCCTCCTTACTGCGGTGGAACGGCGATTGCGCACCATGCGCCGATGTAGTCGGTAAGTCTCGGAGATATAGGTACGCAGTCGGCTTACTTCATTCCGAGCCTCATCCTCTGCTCTGGCTGCGATGTGCCGCCGGGCGGCGGAAACTATTTCCCCGGCCACGGTGTCGCCGGCGAGCAGGTGAGAGATCTGGACGAGTGGCTCATCGAGATAGCGGAGTGGGGTTTCCGCGCTGATCGCCGACATGGCCTGAGCCAGGTCATCGCGCATTTCAACGCGACGCCGGAATCCAGCCAGGTCAGTCAGCGGATAGTTCACCGGGTCCAGCAGATGCAGCAGGCCCAGGAAAGCATCCTCGTTGCTGCGGACTGGAGTCGCGCTCAGCAGCAGCAGCGCTGTCGATGCATGGGCGATGGCGCACAGCGCCTCGTACCGCCGGTCACGGTCATTACCCGTACCGTAGTTCACCCGTTCGGTCAGCAGGTGGGCCTCATCGACAATCGTGAGCATTCTCTGATTCGGCCGGATAGATTCGATGGCTGAGTGTCCGATGACCTCCACGGCGCCGGGTAGGTAGTCCACCCGGAATTTTCCTGCGAGTTCTTGCTTCCACTGCCCGACGATCTGATCCGGGACGATGACGGTCGCGGTACCCGCTATATCCAGCAGCAACTGCCGAAGCACCATCCCGGCTTCGATGGTCTTGCCGAGGCCTACCTCATCGGCCAACAGATAGCGAGGTATGGGGTCGGCCAGGACTCGCCGGGCCGCGCCGACCTGATGGTCATGGATCTCTACGGCAGCTGACAGAATCCCGCCGAGTCCGAGGCAGGCGTTGCGTTGCCACATGACGCTGCGGAGGAAGGTGGTCCTGCACGTATGGAAGAAACGAGTCTCTACCGTGCCTGCTTTGAGCAGGCTCATTGGGTCTGCCAGAGGGACAGACCAGCGCACCCGGAGTTCATCGGCGGGCACGACTTTCGTGTCGCCATTTGGCAAATGAACGAAGTAGGCGTTGCCCTGCGCGTCTTGCGGAGAATCGACCCGGCCGACGAGCCAGCGTGCCTCATAGAGCCACCACACCCGCTGCTGCGCAGGCAACCGAGTCACCTTAAATGCTCGGCCTGCTACGGGCAGGACCACCTCAGAGCTGGCAGGCGAATCGAAGAAGATGATCGTTTCTGAGACCCTGTCGTAACGTCCCCAGCCAAATTCGCTATCTCTTACGAAGCGGCAATCCACGGTCGAAATGAGTTCCCATCTAACCAATGGAGCTACCCTCAGGCCCGAGTGTCTGGCTACAGACAGCATACAGATATCCTCCTGAACCTTTGGTCGGCAACTAGCTTGGTGGCCCCGTCTTGTTTCCATGCCAGATGAAGTCCGGCGAGCCAAGTCGCTTGAGCAGCGCGCAGTCTTCGGTTCGCCCAGGGAAACCGAAGGTGTCCCGCCACCTTCCCAGTTGCTGGTCCGGCTTCGATCAGTTCTGTCGGAAGCCAGCTGCCCTTGCTCCCGGCGGGCCCGCAGCCAGGTCTCGTCACCCGCCCCGAGCACATACGATCGATCAGCGGGAATGTCCCCCGCCCACCAGCATTGGTCCCGGTGGTCGGCGATATCGCGGATCGGTTGCTCCAGCCTGCCATGGACGGCTTCCAGGTACTCCAGCAGTTGCACCGCGCGAGACCGAATGATCGCGTCCGCCGCCACGCATCCCGCGGGTGCCGTTGTGTCCCCGTTCCGAACCATCCGTCGCCATCAGGGAATCGCGAACCCCACCCACTAGCTGCCACGAGAAGCTCTTCCACCCCTAGAAATCTCGGTCGGCAAGGAGGCGAATCCAGGGACAGCACATGCGTTGGTCCCGTATTCGACCCACCAGAAAAGACGCGGGAGACCGGACACCCGATTACATAATTTTTGTTACTTTTTGGCAAGCAACCGACCTTTGCATCTAGGGTCAGCTCTCTCATCATCTGTCTCCCCTGCCAGATGGTGATCACCTCCAAGGCTCCGCCACGGTCTGCTCGATATCTCAACCGCTCGCCAAGACTGTGTTCAGGCCCGAGCACGAGAGTTCGCTGCCGGGACCCAACTCGTCGATCTGCTCGCTCGGTCCGGCATGGGCAATCCACCGTGCAATAAGCTGGGATTTCCTCAGGGAAGCCGGCCGGGAGTAGCCTCGCCGGTGTGGCTGCGCTTGCCGAATTCCTGGACCTGACCATCGGTCAGGCGCGGCAGCAATTCCGCGAGCTGAAACGGCGTACTCCGGTCTCTTCCGGGCGCCAGGTCACATTCCTGCCGGCCGAGACGCTGCTGTGCCTG
>Ga0335074_10002293_pt1 | contig 26064 bp, 24 predicted proteins | sample Lox_Sample_23_FD_206715 | JGI IMG/M metagenome (GOLD analysis project Ga0335074, IMG submission 206715) | Soil microbial communities from Loxahatchee National Wildlife Refuge, Florida, United States - Lox_Sample_2.3 | ecosystem: Environmental > Terrestrial > Soil > Wetlands | place: USA...
GTCGAGTCCAACGCGCACACCTTCTATCCCGTCGACTACGACAGCGATAAGCAGGCTATGGAGGACGTGCGCACCGGCCGGCTCGACGGCGCCATCATCATCCCGCCGGAGTATTCGCGCCGCGTTTACGAGCAGAATCATCCCCGCATCGCGCTCATCGTTGACAACACCGACAACTTCATGAGCTCCACGCTGGAGGACGAATTCGGCAGCCTGGTGCAGGCGCTGAACACCCCGGACGTCGAACCTTCGCGCATCCTGCAACAGATCACCCTCGACACCGTCGAGCTGTACCCGTACATCGAGTACATGAAGTATCTGCTGCCGGGCTCCATCGCGCTGGCGATGTTCGTCTCCGTGATGATCGGCGGTGGCATGTTGTACATCGACGACAAGGCGCGCGGCGTGCATGAAGGTTATCTGGTTACGCCCATCACCAAGTTTGAGCTGGTGGCTGGGCTCAACATCGCCGGCGCCATCAAAGCCATCATGGCCGGCATCGTCATTACCATACTCGGCTCGTTGCTGGCCGGGCTGGGCTCGATCTTCACCCTGCAAAACATGCTTTGGGTGCTGCTGGTGATCGTGGCCACGGCCTTGACCTTCAACACCATGATGTTTCTGATGATGGTGCGGGTCGAAGATCCGCTGGTGCCGCGCGCCACCTTCGGCATCCTCAATACTCTGCTGTTTTTTCCTGCCGGCGCCATCTATCCCATCAAGGCGTTTCCCACCTGGCTGCGCTGGATTGCCTACGTCGATCCGTTCACCTACTCGGTGCACGGCTTTAAGGCGCTGCTGCTGAAGGACGCCGGCTTCGTCGCCATCCGCGGCGATCTGGTCTATATGCTCGTCTCCGCGACCCTCATGATCACCATCGCCACCGCGCTGTTCAAGCGCACGCTGTAGTCATATTGACATGTGTACGTACACGCCGGGTGCCCCACACATTCGCTCTTTTCGAATGTGTGGGAGGCAAACTCCCATTCCCCTCCCCCGCATCTCACTTGAGCGATGGCCTTCTTGCTCCGGGCCGTTTTGCATCATTATTCAATCATTCCTGGAGGACGGTATGAAAAGTTTTCTGATTGGGCTAGGGGTGGGGGTTGGTCTTGGCCTCCTGTTTGCACCGATGAGCGGCGAAGAAACGCGCAACAATCTTGCCGATCGCGCCAATGACCTGGCGAATTCGGCGCGTGAGACCTATGAGCAGAATCGTGACCGCGTACAGCGCGGCGTGGAGACGATTCGCGGCACCGCTGAACGCGCTATGGGCCGCACTCGCTCCACCGTCGAAGAAGCCACTCGGCCGACCGGCACGGAAAGCGTAGCCAGCCCTCCGTCCAGGTAATTCATCCTGAAATCGGCTATGGATAGGGCAGGTACAGTCGATCCTGCCCTATTTTTCTGGACGCAACTCGCGGCGCGCCGCTTGCCCGCGCAAACCTCCGAGGATGTATTCTGTTTATCCCGGATCATCGAAAGGGAACAATCATGCAGGTATTGGAGAACTGGCATTCTCAGGGCGTGACGGTTTACATGGACGACAAGCGCTTCATCAATTGCATCCTCACCGAGTGCAAACTGGTTTATGGTGGAGGCGATGTCACCTGGGAGAACACCCAGTTCGTCAACTGCCAGTTGACCTTCGACGGCGCCGCGCAGCGCACCGTCGCCTATCTGCAGAACTTCGGCCTGATGCGCCCGCCCGACAAACAGGCCATGCCCACCATTCAGTCGAATTCGGGAGTGAATTGAAACGGGTTGCGTTCGGCAGTGACACCTCGCTGCGAAAATTCTAAAATGCACCCAGAAGCAATCAAATATGATTCACAAAGCCAAAGATCTCTCTCCTGACCAAAAGCTGACGGTCGAGAACCTGCTAGGTCGCCGTGTACTGGACGACGAGACAATCAGCGTCCGCGCAGTTCACTCCCACCCGATATCAGAGGAGCGCCGAGCGGAGGTCGCGAATCAACTGCGAGAATATTTCGCAGAAGTAGATGCGCATCGCCGGCACGTTTCTCCCGAAGAGGCTGACGAAATCATCTCCGAAGCCATCAAAACCAGCCGGCTGGGCTATCGTTCCCAACAGTGAGGATAGTTGTCGACACCACGATCCTGGTCCGGGCAACCGAGGCTTCGCATGGACCAGCCCGCGAACTCTTGCTTCGAATCATTGAAGACCGTCACACCCTGGTGCTCTCCAATGAAATACTCTATGAGCTCGCCAGAGTCCTTCGATATCCTCGTTTGCTGAAGCTGTACGCGCTGACTGAAGAGCGCGTGTACGAATACATCAACCTGCTGCGTGTGGTTGCGGAGATAGTGCCACTGAGCCCGTTGCTTTCCGCCCCGATGCGAGATATTAACGATATCGTGGTCGCTCAAACTGCGATTCTCGGTGAGGCTGAGGTTCTGTGCACCAGAGATAAAGATTTCTACGACCGTGATGCGGCGCAGTTTCTGCAGGACGCAGGAGTAACTGTCTTGGACGACATCGCGCTTCTACAGCGTCTTCGCGGTTAGGCTTCGATTCCCGCCTTACTGGTTCACCGGCACTTTGATGATCTTCTTCTGGATGGCGTAGGTCACCAGCTGGGCTTTGTTGTGGATGTCGAGTTTGCGCATCAGGTTGAACTTGTGCGCCTCGACCGTCTTGACGCTGAGCCCCAGCAGCACGGCAATTTCCTTCACCGAATTGCCTTCCGCCAACAGCTTCAGGATCTCGCGCTCCCGCGGCGTGAGCGTAGCCATACGCGGACGCATCCGCGCATCGCGCACGCGGGCGCGAAAATCCTCCACCAGCTTGCCCAGCACCTGTGAGCTCAGATACTTCCCGCCCTTGTACACATCACGAACCGCGCTCACCAGTTGCGGCGCCGGCGTATCCTTCAACACGTACCCTGCAGCTCCCACTTCCAGACACTGCACCAGATAGTCTTCGTCTTCATACATCGTCAGGAACAGGACCTTGGTCTCCGGCCGATTCTTCTTGATGTGCCTGGTGGCTTCAAACGACGACAGTCCCGGCATCCCGATATCCATCAGAACCACGTCCGGGCGCAGTTCGCGCGCCTTCTCCACGGCGTCGCCTCCGTCCGGCGACTCACCCACCACTTCAAAGTCGCTCTCACTTTCCAGCAGGCGGCGTACTCCTTGGCGAAACAATGTGTGATCATCCACCAACAGGCATCGAATTTTTGGCATTGCTACTCCCGACTTCTCATCGCTCTTTACGGCAATGTGTTCATGCGCCCCACGCTGCAGCCCCCGACCGGCCAGAGGTTAATCCCGGTTCCACGCTCCGGGCATGATTCGGCACCGGCGCACTTACTTCGATGCGCGTTCCCCTGCCTCGCGTCGAGGTCACCCGCATCTTTCCCCCAACATTCGCCATGCGTTCGCGCATGCCGGTCAGGCCGAAGGTCTGGCGCGCCGGCTTGGGCTTGGAAAAAATCCCCACCCCATCGTCCTCGACCACCAGTTTCACCACCTCCCCTTCCTGCTTGAGGTCGATGGTTACCGTGGTCGCACCGGCATGTTTGGCAACGTTATGCAACGCTTCCTGGACAATCCGGTAGATGGCGGTTTCCAGCGCCGCCGGCAAACGGCCGAACTCCGGCGAGACCGTGACTCGCGCCTTCACGCCAGAGTTCTTGGCAATATCCTTGGCCTCTTTCCGCACCGCCGCAATCAGGCCCAGTTCCTGCAATACCAGCGGCGACAAGCGTCCGATGATGCGCCGTATGCCCTCAATCGTGCGATCGACCACCTCCAGCGTCTCGCGAATCTTCAAGCGTGCGTTGCGAGCGCTGACGCTGCTCTCCAGCATTCCCAGATACAAGCGAATCACCATTAACGCCTGTCCGGTCTCATCGTGCAGTTCGCGGCTGATGCGTTTGCGCTCCTCCTCCTGGACATGCAGCAGATGACCCGACAACTCCGCGATCCGCATCTCGCGTTCGCGCAGCGCGTCGGTCATTCCCGCCCGCTCGATCGCCAGCGCCGAGCGATCGGCAACCGCCCGCAGCAGCTCGCGCTCGGTCGGCAACCAGTCATAGGGTCGCGAAAAACCGATCACCAGCACGCCAATCACGACGTCGTTCGACTTGAGCGGCACGCCCCACAGCGCTTTGGCTCGCCCCTGCAAGAAAGACCCTAAAGTATCGCTGGCGATGCGCAGGTCGGGCAGGATCGCGGGCTCGCCGGTTAATGCGATCTTGCCTGCAAATCCATCCCCGATCGGCGTCTCCGAACTCAAGCCATCCAGCGCGTCGGAAAATCCAACCTGCGCCTGCACACGCAGCAGTTGCTGCTCGGCGTCTTTGAGCAGGATCAGTCCCAAATTCGCGTTGAACGTCTGGGTGGCGATCTGTAATACATGTTCCAAGAGTGCGTTCAGATTGCCCGCCGAAAGTTCGGCGTCCAGCACCGACAACAACGTCTCCGCTTCAATCTTTTGCGCGTCCGCATAGGCTGCGGAAACCGCCACATAGCTGGCCCACGACAGCGTCTCCATCGCGGCCATCACTTGCCGCAACTGGTCGGGTGGAAACAGGCGCTCCAGGTACGAGTCAATCAGTTCCTGATAGATCTGCAGCGATCGCGCCACCGCCCCCGCGCTCACCTTCAGCTTGGCCAAGCGCTTGCCAAAATGCTGCAGGCTGTCATAGAACGACGCGAAATCGGCCTGCGAGAAGATCGAGAATCCGGTGCCGATGGTCAGCCGCTCCAGCGCGGCCATCGCCCGCCCGTCGAAACTGAACTCGGCAAACATCTTCTGTCGCCAGCCGGCGGTAATCTCCGGAAACCAGGGCTGGAGCCTGCGAGTGACTTCGATCACTACCTCGCGCGAAGATTCCTTCATGGGCATGAAGGGAGACACGGTGCTCCTGATAGTGTTGATGCGCTTGAGATTAGACGAGGATGGCGTTACTACCCTATAAACTTAGGACTGGTGCTGTTTCCTTTATATTAACGGATTTTGGAGCTTGGCGACAGCCGGCATTACCTTCGGTATCGACAGCTCCGCCGCCGTCGTTGCCTCCGCGACTGGATCCGCTTTCCCGAATCTCGCTGCAACCCACGGGTTTCACGATTTTCCAGACCCGGGGTAATAACAGTGGGAGCGAAACCCGAGCCGGGTCAGCGGCGACACCCGGCCACATCGTTTTGAAGCCCGTCGGACATTGCGCTATCCTCTACGGCACTTGAGATCCCGAATCGCAACTCACCGCTGACCGTCAAATCATCATGCCGACCCACCCCGACAATCCGGCCCCAACCTTGAACAATGACGAGATCCTGCGTTACTCCCGCCATCTCCTGCTGCCCGAGGTCGGCATGGAGGGTCAGCTCAAGCTGAAGCAGGCCAAAGTTTTGTGCATCGGCGCCGGTGGTTTGGGATCGCCTGTGACGCTTTACTTGGCCGCGGCCGGCGTCGGCAGGCTCGGTATCGTCGATTTCGATATTGTCGACGTAACAAATCTGCAGCGCCAGATCATCCATGGAACCAAGGATGTCGGCCGCAGCAAGCTCGACTCCGCAGCCGAGACCATCGCCGCCATCAACCCCGGCATCGACGTACGCAAGTTTGAGACGCGACTCAGCAGCGCGAATGCGCTGGAGATCGTTCGCGACTTCGACATCGTGGTCGACGGGACGGACAACTTCGCCACCCGCTATCTGGTTAACGACGCTTGTGTGCTGATGGGAAAGCCGAATGTCTATGGCTCGATCTTTCGCTTCGAGGGTCAGGCGAGTGTCTTCGCGGCCAGGAACGGCCCGTGTTATCGCTGCCTGTATCCCGAGCCGCCTCCGCCGGGTGTCGTTCCGTCATGCGCCGAAGGCGGTGTGCTGGGAATCCTGCCAGGACTGATCGGCGTCATTCAAGCGACAGAAACCATCAAGCTCATTCTGGGTTCCGGTGAATCGCTGATCGGGCGCCTGTTGATGGTCGATGCGCTCAGCATGCGCTTTCGCGAACTCAAGCTGCGCAAGCATGCCGACTGCCCCGTTTGCGGCGATCATCCCACCGTAACTGCCCTGATTGACTACGAACAATTCTGCGGCGTTTCACCCCAACCCGGGTTGGGGACGTTGGGCATGCGTGGTTCCGGGAGTCCGGCAACTGCTACTATCGAGGACATGACACCGGAAGAACTGAAGCAGCGCCTCGATGCCGGCGACGACCTCTTCGTGCTCGACGTTCGCGAGCCCCACGAGTATCAGATCTGCAACCTCGGCGGACATCTCATTCCGCTCAACGATCTGCCCAAGCGCGTCGGCGAACTCGACTCCTCGCGCGAGATCGTCGTCCATTGCAAGATGGGCGGCCGCAGCGCCAAGGCCGTCGACTTCCTCAAGCAGGCCGGATTTACCCGCGTGCACAACCTGGCCGGCGGAATCAATGCCTGGGCCGAGCGCATCGATCGCACCATGCCGAAGTATTAGGTAGTCATGCCTGCAAGGTCGACGGATTGGCGTGACTCCAGCCACAACGCGGCGGGATGGGTTGAGCCCGGGTCGTAAGACCCGGGTAGACGCCATTATGATTGCGAGAGCCGTGTCAGCGGCGACACACCTCACACCAGTTGTTCGATCTTCTGAATCAGCACTTCGGGAGGGTCGCCTTTGGTAATGAAGGCGTTGGCCAACTCCAGCGTCGCCGCAGGAAGTGCAAAGTACGCCGACAGAAAGATGATGGGCACTTGCGGGCGGCGGCGGCGCATCTCGGCGGCCACCTGTCCGCCATCGAGTCCAGGCATATAGAAGTCGAGCACCACCAGGTCGATCTCGTTCTCGTCAAACAGCGCAAGCCCTTGCAATCCGCTGCTGGCGGTCAGCACCTTGAAGCCGTGGCTCTCCAGCATGATCTTGCGGACCCGCAGACCAACCTTCTCATCATCGACACAAAGGACAGTTTTGGTACCGAGGGCCCTCATCCAGCTCACCGTTGCTTCCGCTTGCTGATCGATCGTCAACCGCGAACTGCTGTCTGCTACTGCCTGCTCATGCATTACTCGGGAATGACCTGGCTTTCTGGCTCCAACTAGCGCTCAGTGTGTTTTACCGCAAAGCTGCGCGACTGCGCATCCCGACAAAGTGGTAGATGACCCCCGGTAACGGCCCTCGCCGTTTCTGATCATATACTTAGGACGTTCTTCCGCCCGACCAGCAGCGCCGATGGCGCGTTTTGGCGTCGTCGTTGACGTCAGGAAGTTGGCATCCGGTGCGTGATCGGGGCTGAGTCCTGTCCTTTCATTGGTCCCAAGTCGCGTGGTAAGTTCGAAACGTCGCCAACGAGAACCGATGATCCGCTCTTACAAAGGTATAACCCCGGTCGTCCCACCGACGTGTTACGTGGACGAGTCGGCGCAATTGATCGGCGACGTGGTGCTGGGCGAGAACGCCAGCGTCTGGATGAATGCCGTACTGCGCGGCGATGTCCATTCCATCCGCGTCGGCGCCCACAGCAACGTTCAGGATTGCAGCGTGCTGCATGGCATGCTGAATCAGTGGCCGGTGATCGTCGGCGATTGGGTCACGGTCGGCCATTCCGTCACGCTGCATGGTTGCGTCGTCGAGGACCGCTGCCTCATCGGTATGGGAGTCGTCATCCTGAATGGCGCTCGCATCGGTGAGGGGTCGATCATTGCGGCAGGAACGCTGATCCCGGAAGGTACGAAGGTTGAGCCACACTCACTGTGGATGGGTGTGCCGGGCAAGTTTCGCAAGCAGCTGAGCGATGAGGATCAGCAAATGATCCTCAGATATGGAAAGAATTATCTGGGGTACAAAGAAGCCTACTTAGCCGAGATGAAAAAATAGCGTCGAAGGGGCACACCTTCAGGTGCGCCGTTGCGTCCATACTTTATTTGTCATCCCGAGTGGGCTTCAGCCCGCGAGGGATCTGCGTTTAGCCAAACTGGAAACAAAGTGATTCGAGCTGTCCGCGGAACTCGTGATCTTCTCCCGCCCGACACCGACCTATGGAATCGGGTCGAGGCCAAAGTGCGCGATATTTTCGCGCGCTACAACTATCACGAGATCCGCACTCCCATCTTTGAAGACACAGCGCTGTTCTCGCGCAGCGTCGGCGAAGAGACCGACATCGTCTCCAAGGAGATGTTCACCTGGGAGGACAAAGCTCGCGCACAAAGTGAGAAGGCGCAATCGCTGACCCTGCGTCCGGAGAATACCGCCGGCGTGGTGCGCGCCTACATCGAACACCGTCTTGGCGACAAAGGCACCCTGCAGAAGCTCTACTACATCGGCCCGCAATTCCGCCGCGAGCGTCCGCAGAAAGGCCGTTATCGCCAGTTCTATCAGATCGGCGCCGAGATCATCGGCCCTCCCAGCGCCGGCAGCGAGTCGCCCGCTCGCGATGCCGAAGTGCTGGAGATGCTGGCCACGATCCTCGATGAGGTCGGCCTGCGGGATTGGAATCTGCAACTCAATTCGGTCGGCTGCGCCGAGGATCGCGCGCGCTATAACCAAGCGCTGCGTGAGGCGTTGCAGCCGGTTGTTCACCAAATGTGTGCCGACTGCCAACGCCGCGCCGAGACCAATCCGCTGCGCGTACTGGACTGCAAGCATCCCGAAGATCAGCCCATCATCGAGAAGCTGCCCAAGATCGGCGAATATCTCGACGAGCCTTGCCGCCAGCACTTCGCCGAAGTCCGCGCCATGCTCGACGCCGTCGGCGTTCCCTACTCCATCAATGAGCGCATGGTTCGCGGCCTCGACTATTACACGCGCACGACCTTCGAGTTCACGCACGGCGGCCTCGGCGCGCAGAGTGCTGTGCTTGGCGGCGGGAGATACGACGGCCTGTCGGAATCGCTCGACGGCCCGAAGGCTCCCGGCATCGGCTTTGCGATTGGCGAAGACCGGCTGATCCTCGCGCTGCAATCACAGGGCGAACAGCCTGCAACGAAGATTCAGGCGTTCGTGGCTCCCTTAGGCGCGGGCATGAACCAGCACGCTTTGAAGCTTGCCCGCGAACTGCGGCGCGCCGGCATCGATAGCGATCTCGGTGACGAGAATTTCCGGCTGAAGAAATCGTTCGAGCTAGCCGAAAAAGCGGGCGCGCAGTTCATCGTCATCGTCGGCGAAAATGAAGTAGCTGCCGATCAGTTCGCTGTCAAGAACCTCGCCACCGGCGAACAAGTCACGGTTGCAAGAGCAGATCTGTCTGCCTATCTACGAAAGTAAGAGCTCGCAAACTCAATTGAATATCTTCGAAAATGACAGCTGCCCCGTTAGGCCCCCGCGGTCATACTTCATCGTCGCGCCAACGTCGCTGATGACATGGAGGCCAGAGCCCGGAGGGCGTGCATGACAGCCCAGCATGGAGCGCAGCGGAATGCTGGGTACCAGCCGCCCCGTGAATCTCAGTGCCTCGGGCACGTCATCCGAACAAGTATCGCGAGTCGTACTCGACGCCTGACTTGCGAACCAAGGTCACGAACTCCTCCTCATAGGTCCATTTCTGATGGTGCTCGTGCTGGGTTGCGATGTAGTTCAAAACCGCTTCCCGCTGCGACTCGGCCACACTGAATGCGCCGTAGCCTTCCTGCCACGCGAAGGTTCTTACGTCCTCTCTCATCCATCGCGAGGAATGTGCCTTGAGATTTTGAATAGCGTTCGACAGAGTTTGCGTAGGGGCAAGTGCAATCAACAAATGCGCGTGGTTCTTCGTTCCGCCGGCGGCGAGCAGCGCGATTTCCTTCGTCTTGGCGATGACTCCGAGATGCTTCCAAAGAACGTCGGGCTCGTGAATCAAGTTCATGCGCCCTTTGGTGCTGAAGACACAATGGACCAGGTTTCGCGACAAGGTATGCGGCATGAGAGAAACGATACTTTTTCCTGCGTGTTGGGTCGGTGACCGAGGGCACATGGTCGACGTGCGAGAGAGCGTCCCCGAGGGACTCGGATATCTGGGGGCACGCCCATCCCAGCGTTCCGCTGCGCTCCACGCTGGGCTGTCATGACACGCCCTACGGGCTCTCTGTCATGCGGCACTTACTTTTACGCCCGGATGATGATGGCGATTTTCGCCGTTACCATGCCTCCGGGATTTGCGGAAACCATAGCCTGCAGGGCGTGCACGATAGCCCAGCATGGAGCGCAGCGGAATGCTATGTTTTATGCCCAGACAGCGATGCCCCGCGCCAAACTCGCCGAATACCTGAGACAATAGAATTTAGAGCTTATTAACCAATTGTCATCCCGAGTGAGGGCTTCAGCCCGAATCGAGGGATCTGTGGTTCGGGCGAAACACAGATCCCTCCGCTCGGACTAACGTCCTCGGACGGGATGACATTTTCCTTTTACGAACGGGGATGTAGGACTCAAATGCTCGACTTCTTAGGTGATCTCAAACGTACTCATATGTGTGGTGAGCTGCGCGCGTGCCACGCCGGCTCGAATGTTGTGCTCATGGGTTGGGTCAACAAGCGCCGCGATCTCGGCAATCTCATCTTTCTCGACCTGCGCGATCGCACCGGCATCACCCAGGTCGTCGTGACCGCCGACTCCGGTTCTGCCCACGACACGGCAACCGAAGTTCGCTCCGAGTTTGTGCTCGCCGTCATCGGTCACGTCAAGCTGCGCGATCCGGGCACGGTCAACAAGAACATCGCCACCGGCGGGATTGAAGTGGTCGCCGATCAGCTGCGCCTGCTCAACGATTGCAAGCCCCTGCCCTTTACGCCCGCCGACACCGTGCTGGCCAACGAAGAAGTGCGTCTGAAGTATCGCTATGTCGACCTGCGCCGGCCGGAGATGCAGCGCAACATTCAGCTGCGGCACAACGTGTCGATCGCCATCCGTGAATATTTGAACGCGCAAGACTTCTACGAAATCGAAACCCCGTTCATGACGCGTTCCACGCCCGAAGGCGCGCGCGATTACCTCGTCCCCAGCCGCGTCTATCCCGGCGAGTTCTATGCGCTGCCGCAATCGCCGCAGCTGTTCAAGCAGATTCTGATGATCTCGGGATTCGACAAGTACTTTCAGATCGTGCGCTGCTTCCGCGACGAAGATTTGCGCGCCGATCGCCAGCCTGAGTTCACCCAGATCGATCTGGAGATCAGCTTCGCCCGGCCGGAGATGGTCTTCCACGTCGTCGAAGGATTTCTGAAGGCAGCGTTCTCGACCATCGGCGCCGATCTGCACACACCGTTTCCGCAGATGAGTTACGACCAGGCCATTCGCCTCTACGGCATCGACAAACCGGACCTGCGCATTCCCTGCATGGCCGATGTCCACGAAGCGTTCACAGCGGAAAATCTGGAAACGCTGCATATTGATCCCGAGCTTCCCATCGTCGCAATCGTGATCCCCAAAGTCGGCGACTTGTCACGCAAAGAGCGCGACGAGATCAAGACCATGTTCGGCGATCGCAAGGACGCCAAGGTCTTCGAAGACATCAAGCGGCTGGAGAAATCCTTCCCCGAGGCGGCTACGAAAATTCGCGAGCTTGCCAAGCCGAATGCGGACGACCTGCTGGTCATCGTCGCCGGGGCTAAGCGCGTCGAGTCAGTTGCCGCAGTCAAGGCGCGCCACCAGGCGTATGCAATCTACGCCGCCGCTGGCCAGTTGCGTCTCGCGCTCGCCCAGAAGTACGCCGAGCGTCATGGCGCATTCAAGCACGGCAACTTTCGCTTCCTGTGGGTCACCGATTTTCCCATGTTCGAGTGGGACGAGACTGAGGGCCGCTGGAATGCCGCGCATCATCCTTTCACCTCGCCACACGAGCACGACATGGACAAGCTGGAGAGCGATCCCGGCGCGGTGCGGGCGCTCGCCTATGACATCGTGCTGAACGGCACCGAACTTGGCTCCGGCTCCATCCGTATTCACCGCCAGGATATTCAGGCGAAGATCTTCAAGGCGCTGGGGATGTCTGCGGAGGAGCAGCAGGCGCGCTTCGGCTTTTTCCTGGAAGCGCTGCAATACGGCACGCCGCCGCATGGTGGAATTGCGCTGGGCCTGGATCGCATCGTGATGATCCTGGCCGGCGCGGAAAGCCTGCGTGAAGTCATTCCCTTCCCCAAAACCGCCAAGGCGGTCGACCTGATGGTTGATGCGCCGACTCCCGTCAGCGCGCGGCAACTGAAGGAGCTGGGCATTGCCGTTGTCGGCAAGAAGGATCTGTAGCCAAAACCGCGCCAGTGCGGAGGATGCCGATGGATGTGATGAGCGATATCATCTCTACCGAGATACGTGGCCTCGATCTCCGTTTCGATGGTCAGCAGCTAGTGCTTTCGGAGGATGGTAGCGACCTGATCGCGCCCGGTGCGCTGAATCCCGCGGCGTCCGACCGGCTGCGCATCGAGTTGGCAAAAGCCAAACTGCCGGAGTGGAATCAGTTGGAAGCAGCCAAGCGACGCGCCGAGTTGCGTTACCGGCGATATCTCGGCGCTTGGCTGGTGATGTGTCTGGCGGCATTCAGCGCGTATGTCGCATATCCCAGCTATTACCTTTGTCTCGTGCTCGCGGCGCTTTCCATCTTCCTCTGGTGGAGAGCTGGCTACGAAGAGCAGCGGGCCGATCGCGCCGCGCAATCGAAGAGAAACGAATTCCAGCCCAACTGGAACTATCTGCGCAATCGGCTGGAAGAAATATGCGACACCGAATGACGGTTCGCCTTAGTCCCTTGCGACGGCGTAGTAGCCTTGCCGTGCCTGGATCTTGTAATCGCCCTTCACCTTGATCTGGATCTTGCGATACGTTCCGTCCAGCTTGTTGTTGGTCGGGGTGTAGCCGATATTGTACTGGCTGCGCAGCTCGTTCTGGATCTGATCAAACGCGGCCTTGAGCTTGTCCTGTTTGTTGCCGACTTCGATCACTCGGCCGCCGGTCGCCTCCGCCAGCTTATGCATCTCGGAGTCACCGCTGTAGCCGAAGCCGCCGTAGAAGCCGCGGTCGGCGATCAGGATCACGTAGCAAATGGTGTCGGCTTTCTGTGCCGCTTCAATCGCATCCTGGATCCGCAACTGGCTGCCCTGGTCTTCGCCGTCGGTGAAGATAATCATCGCTTTGCGTCCAACCTCGTTCTTTAACTTCTCGTTAGCGCCAAGATAGATGGCGTCGTAGAGAAGTGTGCCGCGCGGGGTAGTGGGAATGGGGCCGCCGCCCAGCCCCGGCGGACCGCCGCCCATGCCGGCATTGATCTGCATCTTGTTGAGCGCTCGCGCCAGGTCGTGTACGTTATTGGTGAAGTCCTGGTCCAGATCGACGTCGACGTCGAAGTTGATGACAAAGGCGAGATCTTTCTGGTGCAGCACAGCCTTCAGGAACTGCGTACAGGCTTCCTGCTCGAGGTCCAGCACCCGGGTCTGGCTGGCGCTGGTATCGATCATGATGCCCAGGGTCAGCGGCTGGTTCGATTCCGCCGAGAAGTATTTGATGGTCTGCGGCTTGCCGTCCTCAAAGACCTGAAAGTCATCCTTGGTGAGGCCGGGAATCAACATGCCGTGCTTGTCCTTGACGTTGTAGAACAAGTTGACGACATTGACTTCCGCCTTGAAGGTCTGCAAATTATCCTGGTCGGACGGTTGCTGCCCCTGCTCTTGCTGGGCTGGCGGATTCTGCGACTGGGCCGAAAGCCACAGGCATCCAAGCAACAGGAGACCCGCAACCTTGACGCACTGACCTAATCTAGGGAGAGGCATAGCTGCTCTTTCGTATCGGATGTATCCATTTTAGTGCAGGGTGGCCAAATGAGCGATGGGCTGCCAGCTTCCACTACGAGTATACTTGTGCTAAGTCTTGGCAAACCCTGGAGACAACGTAATCTCATGTTCCCTCGCCCCTTGAGCTGCCGCATCAGAGGCGCCCTTCTTACGGCGGTCCTTGCGCTGGTTAGCGCCACCGTTGCCATCGCGCAAGAGCAGAAGTTGCCGGACGCGCCAATACCCCAGAACAACGCGCCCGCCCCTAATGTAAATGTGCCTCCGCCGACCAGCGCGGATGACCAGGGAAGCTCTTCCTCGAATGAGAACCCGGAGCCGCCGGCAAATACTCGCGACGCCGGACAGCAATCGGCTGCCGGCGGTACCAATCCACAGCCACCCCCTCCGGGATCGCGGGAAATCAAAACCGTACCCCCGGGCAGCGTGCCTCCGGGTGAGAGCGGACGCGACGAACTGATGACCTTGACCAAGACCGTCAACTTCGTCACCGTTCCAGTGACGGTCAAAGACAGCGAAGGCAAGATGGTGGAAGGCCTGCTGGCTAAGGATTTCAGCATCTATGAAGCCGGGGTGCGGCAGAAGCTCACCTTCTTCACCAGCGATCCGTTCCCACTCTCGGCGGCTTTGATTGTGGATCAGGGACTGCCCGATCCGGCGCTGCGTAAAATCAACGCCACCTTTTCGGCGCTGGGCAGCGCCTTCGGTCCGTTCGACGAAGTCGCAGTCTTCACCTATGGCAACACCGTCAACAAGCGTCAGGACTTCGGCAACTCAACTCGCATGGAGTTAGCGTTACAGCGCATCAAGGATGAGAGCGGTGCTAATGGGGGCGCCTCGGTAGTCGGCGGCCCATTCGACTCGGGGCCTTACACCAACGGTAAGCCGATGCCGGGCGCGCCTCAGGTTGTTACCGCACAGCCGGAATATCATGTCCTCAACGATGCCATTCTGATGGCGGCACAAGAGCTGGCTCACCGCTCGCCCACCAGCCGCAAGATCATCTTCATCATCAGCGACGGTCAGGAGTACGGCAGCCGTGCCAGCTACGCTCAAGTGCTCAAAGTCCTGCTGACGGATGGAATCACCGTCTATGCCGTGGGGGTCGACACCGCTGCCATGCCCATATATGGCAAAGTCGCGAAAGCGCGGATCCCCGGCTTTGGCTATAGCAATATCTTGCCCAAGTACGTGAATGCTACCGGCGGCGATGTGCTCAATGAGTTCTCCAAAGAAGCGATCGAGAGCGCCTACCAGCGCATGACCGTGGAAGCGCGCTATCAGTACACCCTCGGCTACAACACGGCGCTGGCGCCTTCCAGCAACTATCGCGAGATTGAGGTGCGAGTGAAGCGTCCGGGACTGGACGTGTTTGCGAAGCACGGATACTACCCGTTGCCGCCGCAGCCTCAGCAGCCCACTTCCGAGCCACCACCTGGAACCAGCGGTAGCACTCAGACAACCCAGCCTCCACCGGGGTTCTAAGCGAGCATGCCCACCAGCCGCCAGGGATCTGTCCATCTCTTCCGCTTTCGCGGCATCGACGTCTTCCTCCACTGGTCGTGGTTTCTGTTTGCCGTCTTTGAGATCAACATGCGCGCCGGACGATACTCCTCCATCGTCTGGAATGTGGTGGAATATCTGTCGCTATTTCTCATCGTGCTGCTGCACGAGTTCGGCCACGCACTGGCCTGCCGGCAAGTTGGCGGGAGAGCCAACAACATCGTCCTGTGGCCTCTGGGCGGCGTCGCCTACGTAGATCCTCCGCCTCGTCCCGGCGCCGTATTGTGGAGTCTGGCGGCCGGGCCACTGGTGAATGTTGTCCTCATTCCAGTCATCCTCGTGCTCACGAAGATCACGCGCTTCGGACTGGGGCTGACCACTCCGGATCTTTTCATTCTGCTGCGCGCGATCTTCTTCATTAACGCCGCCCTGCTGATCTTCAACTTGCTGCCGATCTATCCTCTGGATGGGGGACAGATCCTCCGCGCGCTACTGTGGTTTGTGATGGGACGCGCCCGCAGTTTGATGGTCGCAACCGTGATCGGCTTCATCGGTGTAGCCGGATTGATCGTGGTGGCGGTACGGATTGGCTCGGTGTGGTTCGGCGTGCTTGCGGTTTTTATTTTGCTGAATTGCTGGGGCGGCATGAAGCAGTCGGTGATGTTACTGCGCGCCGCCAAACTGCCGCGGCATCATGGATTCTCCTGCCCGTGGTGCAAAGCCTCGCCGCCAGTGGGAAGTTTTTGGAGATGCGCCCACTGCCGAATCCCGTTCGATACCTTCGCGACCGCTGCCACTTGTCCGAACTGCGGTACACAATTCGACGTATCCCGCTGCCTCGATTGCGGCCGCATGTATCCCATGAGCGAGTGGGCCGGACAAATTGTCGCAACTCCTAGCTTGGCAGATGCGCCCCTCAAAGCTAGTTTATAAATGAGCCTCGATTCGACCGGCCTGCGCTCAGAATTTACCCCTATTCTCCGCTGGAAAGTGTCGATCTGCTCTCTTCCGACCGCCGTCATTGCGGCTGCACATATACAGGATTGTTAGGCGAAGGCGGTTCGTAATCCTGCCCGTACTTGTTCTTGTGCGGAAGCGACGAAGGCTGGCTTACGGCGAGACGAATCGTACCCACCCCATGTCCGTTGTCGCCGATCTGGAGCTCGCGGGAGAGAGCCTGCAACGTCGCCGGCAACGCGCTCTCATTCCATAGGTGAAGCATATAGTTGCCGGCAGGAACGTCCGCGATGTTGAACTCGCCTGTCTTGTTTGTGGTGGCGAAGTACGGGCTGCCGAGCACGACGACCACAGCACTCATCTCAGGATGAATGTTGCAGAAGATAAACGAGACGCCTTCGCGATCGAAGTGAACCGTGCGCGAAGTGCCGGCCTCATAAAGCCCCAGGTCGAAGCGCTTCCCATTAAACAGCGAAAATACGTTATGGAACCAGGGATCGCGATTGGGAAAATCGACCGTTGAGCCTCGCGTGACGACCAGCATGTGAGGCTCAAACGCCTTGTTCTTTTGCGCCAATACCGCATGCATGGGGGGAAGCGGGATCGAGGCGGCGGTCGCACCCACGGGCATCAGCCAGACCACGGTTGACGCGGCCGAGGTTGCGTTTGCTCCGCCCTCAAGAACGATCCTGCCGGTAACCGCTCCTGACTGCGCCCAGCAATCTCCCGCGGCACAAAGGCCCCAAATGACAACCAGGAACCCCACTCGCAAGATCGTCCTGCTCGCCTGACTTCTCAGAACAACACCCCCACCGACATATTTACCTGCCCAGCCTGATAGCTGTCGTCGTAAATCGTAAACGTGCGTAAGCGACGATACTCCATCGACAGCAGTAGATCAGAACGAGGACGATAGATCACATTTCCGAAGGCTCCGCGGTTGGCAGTCAGGTAGGGCGTCGTATAGCTGTTGACCAGTTCTCCAAAATAGGCAACATCGGAGGCAAAGGGACTGTCCTGGCCGAAAGCGCCATTGAATTCGAGCTTGGGTGTAGCCCGAAACTTCAGCTGTGCCCAACCGCCAACCACATTCAGGGGAATAACCTCCGTGGTCGGATCGGAGAGCATGCCGTTGAAGACTACGCTGCGCCCCAGCGCCGCGCCCAATCCGCCGATGGCAGCGCCGCGATAAAATGAGCCGCTAAGTGCAAATCGGCTGCCCAGCGGCAGACTGAGGTCCATCATCCCCGCCCAGCCGTTGACGATGCGGTCGAAGTCCCAGTTCTGACGACTGTAATAACCAGCAGCGCCAAGCGTAAAGCTCTGACCGAAGAAAGGATGCGAATATGCAACTCGCGCGGCGTACGCCGGCTGTCGCGTCTGCTCTGCCGAGGTCGCCACTCGATACCAGGTGTAGTACGAATCGGCGGGCGGCTCGCCGGTCAAGTTATCCATCAAGCCGCCTTGCAACATGACCGTCGACTCGTTTGACAATGCAAAACGGTGCTCCACTCGCACTTGCGGTGTCCAGGCCCAGAGATTACCCGCGTACGATAGCGGCGGAACGACCACGGAAGCAAATGAAGTGGGGCTTAGCGGAGAAATGAACAATTGATCCTGTCCAGCGACCACCGACGTGTCCTTCCAATCCAGACGAACCGCGGCGGTGCGCAGCCGTACCAGTCCCGAATCCACGCCATTGGTCGTGGCTGGGAAACCTCCGCCAAAATCGAAGTTCACATTCCCGCTGGTGCGCGCCCCCCAGAGATCGGGACCAAATGCCTCCAGCCCAATGATTGATTGGCGCAGTGTCCCACCGACCGCACCGGACGGCACTCCAGCAGTACCGGACTCAGCCCAGGTGGGCACGTCAAGATTGTCGACCTGACCGCTATTGCCAAACAAATTAAACAGAACGATACCTGACAGGCGAACTCGATACTTGGAGGCGCTCTCAACTTTGGTTTGATACTGTTCGTCGACCTTGCCCGTCAGCAATTGCTGCTGCTCTTCCAGGTTGTCCAGACGCTGCTCCACTGGCGCGGTTGTCGAGCTACCGTAGGCCGGCGATTGCTCGTCGACCGTTACCTCTTGTGATGGACCGGAGTCAGCGGAGTGGCTTTTTTCCAACTCCTCGCGCAGGCGTGTGATCTCGACGCGGCTAGACACCGCCTGCTGCTGCAGCTGGACCACTATGTCCTTCAGCTCGTGGACCTCGTCTTTCAACTCCCGCAGCGCAGCTGAATCGCCATTGCTCTGCGCCTGCGTTTGCGCAGAAGATGGCTGCTCCAGGATGAGTCCGAAACACAGAACGCACAATACAGCTTGTCTCCAACTGTGGCGTAAGGGCTGGGAATGGCAGAAGACTTTCATGTCGCACCTCTCTGCAACCAAGTTACCTGGGCCCTCGGAAGTGGTGAGCCAACAACTTTCAGGCCGTGAAAGTTTGCGAAGCGTCGGCTAGCTGGCTATTCGTGCCAGCCGTCTTCTTGTTGGTATAACGCGGCAACACGATTTCCATTACCGTGCGGCCTGGCAGTGAACTTTCCAGAATCAAGCTGCCGTGGTGATCCTGCACGATCTTCTGCGCGATCGTCAGTCCTAATCCAGTCCCATTCTCCTTGCCATAGCTGACGAAGGGTTGGAACAATTTGTCGCGAATGGACGCTTCCACTCCCGGGCCATCGTCGGTTATCTGAATTCTTAGGTCGCCGTTCTGCTCGGCCACCGTCACACCTACATGGCCGCCACAGACCTGTGCCGCCTGGCAACTGTTGAGCAGGAGATTGTAAAAAACGCGTTCCATCTTGCGCGGATCGAAGAGCGCGCTGTGCACGCCAGATGACTCGATAGCCAGCGCGATCCGCTGGAACTGGCGATGCGCTCGCACCAGTTCTATGGCGCGGCTGATCGTTCTCTCCACCGGTGTTTCGATTACGTTCAACGATTCGGCGGGACGAGATAGCTCCAGCAATGAGTCGATCAAGTCGGTCAACCGGCTCACCGCCACTCTGATTTCGAGATACAGTTCTTCGCGCTGCGCGGAACTCAGATCGGCTTCCGCCAGGAATTCCGCATTGGCCAACACTGCCGTGAGCGGATGCCTTAGATCATGCGAGATGGAACTCGCCATCCGGCCAATCGTGGCCAATCGTTCTGCCGCCAGCAACTGTTGTTGTACCTGGCGCAGGCTATCGCGCATTCGAGTGAATGCTTCTGTGAGTTCGGCGACTTCGCTGGCTGCGGGCGCGTGCAACGGATAACCAAAGTCGCCGCCGCCCAGCGCTCGCACACCATCCACCAGCTTTTCCAACGGCCGGGTGAATGTGCCGGCGATGAGATACACCAGCAGGCTGCCGCCAAGAACAGCTCCCAATCCCACCGCCAGCAAGAGATGCCGAAGGTGGTTCAGGAACGCTGTCGCTTGGTCATAAGACTTCATCACGATGATGGTCACTTGCGGGGATTGATCGGCATTCAACGTCAAGGCTGAGACTACGAAGCTCTCCTTGCCTAGCTTCCAGTTGGCTGGTCCTGTCGGCACCGGACCGGCACTCAACTGCAACCTCAATTGAGTTGTCTGTTCCGGATTCAGGGTGCTTACGGCAACCGTGTCGCCGCACAGGATCGCCACCTGACTGGCAGCCACCTGACTGACTTGTCGCGCCACCGCGGCGTTGATTTCATAGCCGACCGCGACCACGCCGAGCAGCGCATTGTCGGACCTGGGGCCAAAGTAGATCGGCGCCAGTACGACTTCATAAAGATGCCCACCGGCAAACCACCACTGCAGCGGCTCGTCCAGGGAACCGCGACGATTCAGCAACTGCTGCGCTTGTTCGCGCGTGATGCCAGGAGATTTCGTATGGAAGCCGACGAACTGGTTGCTGGAATCCAGCAGCGCAAACAGATCTCCGCCGGACAGATGAAACATCTCGCGTGAGCCGTCCTGAATCGTTGGCGCGTGATGCGAGGTCATGAGCGCTTTCAGACTGGGAAGGTCGGCCATCAGTTCAGCCAGCCGCGACTGGTCGGCTTCGCGCTCGCGTTGCAGATTACGGAAGGTCTGAACCGAGTCGGCCAGATCGCTGTTGAGACCGCCGCGCACATGGCTGGCCACCGTGTGTTGAACGATCAGCAGACACACGGCGGTGAGTCCAGCGGACGTCAGCAACATGGCGATGAGAAATTTGGTTCGCAGCCGCAATCTACCCATCGCCTGTTTCCTTCTCCGGAATCACCTTACGAATTTATAGCCGGTGCCGTGAACGGTGCGGAAATGCACCGGATCGGTTGGATCTTTCTCCAGCTTCTGCCGCAGCCGAAGTATATGCGTGTCAACGGTTCGTGTGGTGGGATAGTTGTTATAGCCCCAAACTTCATTCAGCAACTCGGTACGCGAGATCACCCGCTCCTGGTTGTTGAGAAAGAAACGCAGCATCTTGAATTCCTGGGGAGTGAGGGGGACCAACTGCCCGGAGCGATGCAGTTCCATCTTCGAAAAGTTCACGTCCACATCGTCAAAGCTAAACATTTCTATCTTGTCGGAAGCTTGATTCAGGCGGCGCACCGCCGCCCGCACCCGCGCCAGCAGTTCACGCGGACTGAACGGTTTGGTGACGTAGTCGTCGGCCCCGAGCTCAAGCAACAAAACCTTGTCCAGAACATCGCTGGCTGCACTCAATACAAGGATGGGGACATTGGAGGCTTCTTGTTTGATTTCACGGCACAGGTCCTGACCGGATTTACCCGGCAGACGCAAGTCCAGAATCACCAACCGCGGCGTATTGGCGCGAAAGGTTTCCATCGCCATCGCCCCATCGGAGGCGATCGACACATCGAATCCTGCGGACTCGAAGGTCCGCCGCAATGCCCGCTGGACGGCCGCGTCGTCTTCGATGACCAGTATCTTTTCCATAGTCGCCTTCATTCCTTGTCCGAAAATACAGCTAATAACAGTTCAAAGTAGCAGTCAACGCCCTGTTGACAAATCTGTGACAAATACAAAAAAGAACTTAGCCGCCGCTCCGTAAGCCTAGGTCATGAAAGCTTCACAATATCGTTACCCCACCTGGACAACTGGCCGGCTCCTGCTGAGTAGATTCGGAAAAAGCTTGTGGCAGCGATAACAGCCCAGAGCAAAGGCGTTGCCGAAGCATTCGAAAACTAGCAGTTTAGGAGGAACAGTGAACACCAGAAGTAACTTGAACCACACAACCCGCCCGCGACGGATAGCAGTGCTATCGATTCTGACGATCGCCTTGCTGAGCTTGCCGGCTGTGGCGCAAACCTATACCGCGACCATTCTCACATCCGACCTCGCCAACATCAGCGCTGACACGGACAGCAATCTGAGCAACCCGTGGGGACTGGTAGCCAGTTCCTCGGGACCATGGTGGGTCTCGGATAACAACACCGGCTTATCGACGCTCTATAACGGCTCCGGGCTACCGCAGTCGTTGGTGGTTACGATTCCCTCGGGGACGGGCTCCGGCACTGGCGTGCCTTCGGGTATCGCCTTCAACAGCAGCAATGATTTCCAGCTCTCGCCTGGCAATCCGGCGACCTTCCTCTTCGTCAGCGAGGACGGTACGGTACAGGGATGGAATCACAGTGTTAATCCAACCGAGTCGGTAATCGAAGTCAATAACTTCGGCGCGGCGGTCTACAAGGGTATCGCACTGGCCTCTGCCGGCGGCGTCAACTATATTTACGCGACCAATTTCTTTGCCGGCACAGTCGATGTCTTCGACTCCAGCTTCGCTCCTCATTCGTTCGGCGCGAATGCCTTTGTCGATTCGACGATTCCCTCCGGCTTCGCCCCATTCAATATCCAACTGGTCGGCGGCAAACTGATCGTCACCTACGCCAAGCAGGATGCGGCTAAGCATGACGATGTCGCTGGTCCGGGCAATGGCTATGTGGATGTCTTCGACACTGAGGGCAATCTGCTGAGCCGTTTGCCTCACCTCATTCAGATGAATTCCCCCTGGGCCATCGTGCAGGCGCCGGCGAACTTCGGCGCATTGAGCAACGATCTCCTGATCGGAAATTTTGGAAGTGGCTCGATCATGGCCTTCAATCCGGATAAGGGCGATTTCATCGGCCTGATGCTCGATGAATCAAAGCTGCCCATGCGAATCGATAGTCTTTGGGCCCTGCAATTCGGCAATGGCGGTTCCGCCGGTCCGGCCAACACTCTCTTCTACACTGCCGGTACTTTCGACGAAACCTACGGCGAGTTCGGAACTATCACGCCAACTGGTGGTCAGGGAACAGCGAATGGCGCCCACACCACCAAAAGCAAAAAGTAGTCTTGAGCAGCCTACTCAGAGGAGGACCTTAGTCCTCCTCTGACTATCTCCTTGCGGCAGGCTTGTCAGTGGTTGTCAAAAACTTTTGACAATATTGTGACCCAGTTAAGACAACTCCTGGTTAGCTATTCGGTAGATTGCCGGAAGCTTGTGGCAGCAGCGAGTCGGGGGACGAAGGGTTGCCGGAAGCAATCTACGATTCCGAGACAGAGGAGAAACTATGCTCAGCACCAAAAAATCACTTACTGCGTCCACCCCGGCCCGGATGGCGGTTTTATCGCTGCTGGCGATCGCTGCCCTAAGCCTGCCCGCTTTAGCACAGCAGGTAAATATCACCTATCTCACCTCCGACATCAACGCCGTTGGATCCTATGCCGATACTCACCTCATCAACCCTTGGGGAATGTCGACCAGTCCGGCTGGTCCCTGGTGGATCTCTGACGAGGCAACTGGAGTTTCCACGCTGTATGTCGCTTCAGGAAATCCGCAAGCGCTCGTGGTTACGATTCCTCCCGGCAGCGGGTCAGGCACTGGATCTCCGACCGGCACGGTGTACAACCCCAGCTCGACGAGTTTCCAGATCCACAACCAGGCAACTCCGTTCCTCTTCTGCACCTTGGACGGCACCATTTCCGGCTGGTATGCAGGAACCCAGGCCTTCATCGCGGTGAACAATAACAGCACTGGGGCGGTTTACACGGGAATGGCTGTCGCCCAGGCAGCGGGAAATTACTATCTCTATGTAGCCAACCTCAACTCCGGAGCCGTCGAGGTATACGACGCAAACTACAATCCTTTCTCCTTTGGTTCGGGCTCGTTTGTGGACAGCACACTTCCCGCGGGCTACGCGCCTTTCAACATCCAGTACATCGGCAACAACCTGCTGGTCGTGACGTATGCCGAGCAAAACTCCGCCAAGAATTTCGTTGTGCCCGGCCCTGGAAACGGCTATGTCGATGTCTATAACACTCAAGGGGCCCTGCAATTCCGCCTGACACACGTTCTCTACCAAAATGCGCCCTGGGGAGTAGCCGTAGCCCCGCAAAGCTTCTCCGGATTCGCCGGGGATCTGCTGATCGGAGAATTTGGCAGCGGCTTGATTACCGCATTCAACGCCAGCACCGGCGCGTGGATTGGAAACATGCTCAACACCAACAATCTTCAGGTACAGATCGATGGACTGTGGGGGTTGACCTTTGGCAATGGCGGCTCTGACGGTCCAACCGGAACGCTGTTCTTCACCGCGGGACCCTACAAGGGACAGCACGGCATCTTCGGTTCGATCACGCCTCACCCTGGAATGTAGAATCCTCCGGTACCAGGCGGGGCCGAGGAGGGCGCAAGCCCTCCTCATTTTTGTGTCTGTTCGCTCGACAAGGATGAGTTAAAGCTTGCGCAGGACTTCGAAGATTTCGTCGTTGCTGGGCACCTGACCGATAGGATAGATCTTCGCAAAGGCCAGTTTTCCACGTTTGTCCACCACGAAGATTGCGCGTTCGTTGATGCCCGGGATGGGATCGCCTTCTCGTAGTATGCCGAGCTTCCTGGCGACATCGCCGTGAGGATAAAAGTCGCTCGCTAAAGGAAAACTAAGAATTCCGATTTCTTTCTTTTGCCATGCCGTATGGCTGGCAATGGAATCGACACTGATGCCGACCAGCTGAGCGTCGTAGCCCGCAAATCGTTCCACATCACTGTTCAGCCCTGGCAACTGTGAAGCGCACACCGGCGTCCAGTCGGCAGGATAAAAGGCCAGCACAACGTTCTTCTTGCCACGATAATCGCTCAGCTTGAACTGGCTCTTAATGCTGCCCACAACCGCCGGAAGCTCAAAATCCGGCACTTCATCCCCAACGTTCAGAGCTGCCATCTGTTCCTCCAGTGTTTTGGCGCAAACAGCGATTCTAGAGGCCACGTTCGAAGCGGGCAAGTCGGCGCACGCCGCATATTGCAATCCGATGAATATCGGGATCGTTAGCGGCAGTCCCTGCTAGCAGAGGCCAAACTCTTCCGGAGACGACAAACTGACGAAGTTCACCAACTACGACGATGAAGGGCAGGGCTTCCAGCTGTTCTCATTCAGCAGCACCTGCGTCGACGACATGACTTCCGTGGATTTCTTCGACTTTGCAAATGTGCCGTGGGCTACGCCGCCGATTCCGCCAACCCCCAATGCACCGCCGGGCAATTGCGATGCGCAGCAAATGTGAAGCAGCGAGAGGAGACTCTGAATCGTAAACAAAAGCCTTCTCACCTCCGCAGTCGCGGGTGTACTTTACCTAGATCGTATGTCCTTCGAAGAGTTGGTGCCTGCGCTGATAGAAGCTGCCCTGGGCAGGCGGTACACCGTTGGTCCGCAAATTGCCGTCGGCGGTCAGGGAGTGGTTTTCCGGGCAACCAGAACGTCCGGGCCGGATCACACCGCGGCGAATGACCTCGTAGCTCTGAAGCTATACTTCTATCCCGGCCAGGCCATCCGCATACAGCGCGAGATTGCTGCGATGGAGAGCCTGTCACATCCAGCCTTGGCGCGGCTAGTTGAGCATGGCTATTGTGAAATCGCTGGCAAGCGCACTCGGTATATCGCTTGCGAATTCATTGAAGGGCAATCGCTGAAACAGCGGCTGAATATCGGCGGACGGCTGCTGGAATCCGAACTGCTACCGATAGCGCGCGATATTTCTGCCGCAATTGCGGCACTTTGGTCGCGACGCATTGTTCACGGGGACATAAAGCCCTCCAATATTATGCTGAGAGACTCCGGCGGAGCTGTTCTCATCGACCTCGGTATTCTCAGGAGTTTCGAAGAAGAAAACGCAATTAGGCCTCTTAGGCCCGTAAGTTCGTTTGCTCCGGAGCAGATCAGGCCTTGGGGAACACCAGGCTACTTTTCTCCAGAGCAGGCTCGAGGGGAAATGTTGTCCTGTGCTTCGGACATTTTCTCGCTCGGCATAGTAATGCTGGAAAGCCTACAGGGGTGGCATCCCACGAACTATGACCAGAGCGCCTTGGCAGATGGCATCCGAGCCAGCGGGCGCAAGCTTGACGTGAGTACAGGCCTACTTAGCTTATTGGATAAAATGTTATTGCCAACCCCAAGATCCAGGGGAAAGCTCACAAAACTCAGCAGCTACTTCCAAATGCTGCAGCAAAAGTTGGAAGAGCAGTTTGCAAGGGGCGCTTAAATTCAAAGTAGTTGCGCCTGGTCGTGAGCCCATCTCGTGGGCGTCTTAGTTTTCCCTCTTTGATGGTTCACTCCGGCTGAGCGTCGACACGCTCAGTGCCGCTTCTCCATGATCGATGTGTGCTTTCGATAGGTTGGACGCTGGTCAAAGAATGCGTCGGTAAGCGAAACAATCTTTAGCTCAGCTTTCAACTGGTCGAGCGGCGAAGAGCTCGTGAGTTGAATAGTCATCTCTTCCGAGGGTAGTAGATCGAAATAGTTGTCCGAGAGCTTTACGTCGAGGTCACCGAAAGACAGATAGACGTTGCGTACCAAAACAGGCGAGCGCAGCGTGATGGTATAAGTCGAGCCGCCTGAGGTGATACTGCTTTGGATCGCTGGTTTCAGTGGTAATTGAAGGTTT
>Ga0335074_10002294_pt1 | contig 26059 bp, 18 predicted proteins | sample Lox_Sample_23_FD_206715 | JGI IMG/M metagenome (GOLD analysis project Ga0335074, IMG submission 206715) | Soil microbial communities from Loxahatchee National Wildlife Refuge, Florida, United States - Lox_Sample_2.3 | ecosystem: Environmental > Terrestrial > Soil > Wetlands | place: USA...
CCCCCGCCCGCCGCAATACCCGCCATCATCAGCCCGATCGCTTCGCGTGTGGTGCTGCGTGGGGACGCTTCTCCGATAATGGCGCCTTCGTACATGACCAGGATCCTGTCCGAGACCGACATCACCTCGTCTAGGTCCTCGGAAATGATGAGTACCGCGATCCCGCTGCTCGCCTGTTCGAACAGCTGCTCGTGGATGTAGCGGGCCGCCGCGATGTCGACGCCGCGAGTCGGCTGGGCCACGAGGAGGACCTTCGGGGCGCCCGACAGCTCGCGGGCAAGTATCAGTTTTTGGATGTTGCCGCCCGACAGGTTGCGGGCAGGGGTGTCGATCCCGGGTGTGCGGACGTCGAAGGTGGAGACGAGCTTCTTCGAGTGGGCCCGCACCGAGCGGCGCCGGAGGAAGCCGAAATTGACGAACGCCGGCTTGGCGGAGTCGCACAGCATCAGGTTTTCGGAAACGCTGAAGTCGCCTATCACCCCGTCGCGCATGCGCTCCTCGGGCACATAACCGAGGCCGGCGCGGCGGGCGGACGAGGGCTTTTTGCCGGCGATTTCGTCACCCTCGACCTTGACCGACCCGCGTAGCGGGGACCGCAGGCAGGCGATCGCCTCTCCGAGCTCGCGTTGGCCGTTGCCCGATACGCCTGCAACGCCGACGATCTCGCCTGCGCGGACCTCGAACGACATACCGCGCACGGCCTCTGTCCCCCGGTCCCCTCGCACCACGAGGTCGCGGACCTGGAGCCTCACTTCCCCGGAAGTGGACGCCGGCGGGGCTTGCTCACCCGAGATGTGACGGCCGACCATCATCTCCGCCAGCTGGTCGTGGGTTATTTCGGACGGCCTGACGGTCCCAACCCTCCGGCCTGCCCTGAGGACCGTGATACGGTCCGAGAGAGCGAAGACCTCCCGGATCTTGTGCGAAATAAAGATAAGGCCGTGCCCGTCGGCGGCCATCTGCCGGAGGACCCGGAAGAGGTCGTCGACCTCGCGCGGCGTCAGGACCGCGGTCGGCTCGTCGAGGACGAGCAAACGCGATTGCCTGTACAGGGCCTTCATGATCTCGACACGCTGGCGCTCCCCCACGGACAACTGCCACACGTAGGCGGACGGGTTTACCTCGAGGCCGTACTCGGAGGAAAGCTCGTCGATACGGGCAGAGACCCCGCGCATGTCCTTGAGCGGCCCCCGCGTCGAGCGCAGCCCGAGCGAGACGTTTTCCGCCACGGTTAGGGTCGGGACCAACATGAAGTGCTGATGGATCATCCCGATCCCGAGACCGATGGCGGCGGCGGGCGAGCTGATCTCGACCGGCTCGCCCTCCAGGTACACCTGCCCTGCGTCCGGCTGGTAAAAGCCGTACAGGACCCGCATGAGCGTGCTTTTGCCGGCACCGTTCTCCCCGAAGAGGGTGTGCACTTCGCCGGCCTTGACGTCGAAGTCGATGTTGTCGTTGGCGAGCACCCCGGGAAACCGCTTGGTCACCCCGCGCATCTCCAGGAGCGCCGGTGCGCCCACTGTCTCAGAGGTGCTCGCCATTGCCTTTCTCCTTAGCGCATTTTCCGGCGGCCGTCAGCGCGGGACCGAGAGCTTGCCGCTCGCGATCTCCGAGATGAGCTTTTCGGCCTCGGCCTTCACGTTCGCAGGGAGCGGGTACTTCGGGTTGAAGACGATCTTCTCACCCGTGTTGCCGAGCGTGATCGTGAAGGTGCCACCCCCGAGCTTGCCTGTCCGGATGCCTGCGAAGATCTGCTTCAGTACCGGGTCCCAATTGTAGACCTGGGAAGCCACTACCTCCGTTGGCGCCAGGGAGGTTTGCGTCCACTGCGTCCCAAACCAGGCGACGTGGTCCGATTTGGCAACACCGATCGCGCCGACGACGGATTGCGAGCTGCCCGTGAGGACATCTGCCCCGTCGGCCACATAGGCCTTGGCAGCGCTCGACATGAGGGTGACGTCGCTGAACGACCCGGTGAACGACTCGTGCACAGTTGCCGACGGGTCCTCGGCGAGCACGCCCGCCTTGAAGCCGTCGCAGTAGAGCTGCGCATCACCGACGTCGATCGGGCCGATGATGCCGATCACGTGGCTCTTGCTGAGCATGCCTGCCATGTAGCCCTGGACGTAGCCGCCCTCGTTGGAATCGGCTTGGTAGGCCCATATGTTCGGTTCGTTGAACGTCGAGCCAGCGGTGCCCCACGCAAAGGATACCTTGGGGAACTTGGGCGCGAGCTGCTGGAGGATGCTCCCGTACTGGGAACCGTGCGCTATCACGAGGTTGTAGCCTTTGGCGGCATACTGCCTGATCAAGTTTGCGGCGTCCGATACGACGAACTCGTTGTCCGAAATTGATATTTGTAGGTTGTAGGACTTCTGGAGCGACTGCAGTGCAGCCACCATCGACTGGGTGAAAGCAAGGTCATTGACTGCGCTCGGCGCCACCACTGCGACCTTCAGGGCCGGCATCGAGCTTGCCCCTCCGGCCGGTGCAGTGCTAACGATTGTGGTTGTCGTAAGCGCAGGTACTACTAGAAGTGCTGCGATGCAGCGTGCAAAACGGGATTTAGTCCTCATTCATTCTCCTTGTGCCCAATGAGCGAGGCTGGGCCGCGCTCTTATTTTTCTTTTTGGGTCTGTTTGCGCCGGCGGGGGTGGCATGTCACGCCCCTCTCACGTACGGTTTCGCGAGCGCAGAAGGCTGCCTGAAGCGGCCAGCAAGCACCACCAGGGCCAGTATGGTGACGACCGCGGGCGCCGTTGCCGCCAAGTCCGCCGCCGAAGTCGGGATTATCCCGAGCGATTTCCACTGGAGCACCACAGCCGTGACAAGGCCGTAGAGGAGCGAGCCTGTCATAACCCCGGCGGGCCGCCATGCCCCGAAGTAGACAAGGGCGACGGCGATGAAACCGGCGCTCTGGGTAAGGTCTTCCTGGAATATCCCGTCGAGCAGCAGGAGCGAGGCACCCGCCAGGCCGGCCATCATGCAGCCGAAGAGCACCGCCGAGTACCTGACACGCGCGACGCTGATGCCGAGGCTGTCGACTGCGGCAGGGTTCTCCCCGGCGGCAAGTACTTTCGTCCCGTAATTGGTGTGGTAGAGGAAGAAGACGATCGCCGGCACCAAGAGGAAAGTGATGTAGACGAGCAGGCTCTGCTCGAAAAACATCTTGCCGACTGCAGGGATCTTGTCCAGCAGGGGGATGTTCACGTTTGGCAGCGGGTTGACCGGGAGCGGCGTCCCGACAAATCTCACGAAAAGGAGGTCGGAGAGCCCGAGGCCGAAAATGTAGACGCCTATGCCACTGATCCCCTGCTGGGCCTTGAGCGTGACGCTCATGAATGCCGTCGCCAGGCCCAGTACGGCGCCGATGGCGACCCCGACGACAATGCCGAGCAGGTCGCTCCCTGTCTCGAGGGCGACGTAATAGCAACCGAAGGCACCGAGGAGCATGATCCCGTCGACCCCGAGGTTGAGCACACCGCTGCGCTGGCCGACGGTTTCTCCGAGCGCAGCCAGCAAGAACGGCGTCGTGTACTGGATCGCCGAGGCAATGGTCGCTGTGAGGACCGCGTAGGTGAAAAACTGGTTCATGTCCGTGCCCTCGCCAACTTGACGAGGAGTGAGCGCGTGGCGCCGGGAGGCGGTCCGCTGGCCTGCGCGAGCAGCTTGGCCTCTTCTTTTATGCGGGCGCTGACCCGCAGGTAGTCGATGGAAACCACAAAAATAACGACGAGCCCCTCGATCGTGGTGACAAGGTCCGTCGGGACGCCTATCGCTGCCTGCATAGCCGTGCCTCCGATGAGGAGCCCGCCGAAGAGATAGGCGGAAAGGACGCTCCAGAGCGGGTTGAGGCCGCCGAACAGGCCGACGACAATGCCATTGAACCCGTCGTTGCCCGTGAAGCCCGTCAGGCTCCCATCTGTCACCATGCGGTGCGAAATGCTCCCGAACACGAGCACGGCCCCGCCGATCCCGCAGCACGCTCCCGAGAGCAGCATGGCGTAAACGATCGTGCGCCGGACCGGCATCCCCGCATACGCAGCCGCGTCACGCGAAAGGCCCACAGCGCGCAGCCTGAAACCGAAGCCCGTGTGCCACAACAACAAATAGACGACTGCAGCGACCGCTACGGCGATGACGACGCCCAAATTGAGCTGGGTACCTCCCACAATGGTGGGGAGCCAGGCATTTTGCGACAGGAGCTTCGTCTGGGGTATCAGGCCCGTGATGGCGAAGGATTGCGACTTGTTGATCATCGGGCCCGACAGGAGGTAATTCATCACCTGCACCGCGACAAGGTTCAGCATTATCGTGCTCAGGATTTCGTTGACGTTGAAATACGCCTTGAAAAAGCCTGCTATCCCCGCCCAGACCGCGCCCCCGACAGCCGCTGCGGCTATGACGAGAGGCAAGAGCAGGACCGCCGGGAGGCCCGGGACTGCAAGAGCCGTCGCGGTAGAGGCTAAAGCCCCCATCACGATCTGGCCCTCGCCGCCGATGTTCCACACACTTGCCCGGACCGATACGCATATCCCCGCCGCAACGAGCAAAAGTGGGACCGCCTTTTGGGCCGTGCTGGCAAGCGCGTAGCTCCCGCCGAAGGCACCCGAAAGCAGGTCGCTGTAGCCGGTTATCGGGTTCGCGCCGAACGCAAGTATCAGGAGCGCCCCTATAACAAGAGCAGCCAGAGCCGAGAGCGGTATAGCGAACCAGCTGAGGAGCAAGCCCCTCCAACTCACCGTCCTGGCGGCCCGCCTGGGGGCCTCGAGCGCAGCACCTGTCGTCGTCATTTTTTGGGGCGATCGAGTCCTTTGAGTGCGACCTGAACCCATACGTTACTTAGGGGGCCGCGAGACCCATAGGGGCGAACGTCCCTGCTAAGGGACTGTCTTTCGACACCTTGCGCGCCATTGTCGAAGCCTTGCGCGCCACCGTCGCACTCGCCGCCACCTCCCGTCCGGCCGCGGGCTGCGAACCGCCCCGTTCGCCGTGACCCGCCGGGGCTTGCCGCCGCCGAGCCGCCGTTCAAGCAACCTTCGCCGCAACGGCGAACTTCGGCCCGGCTCTCGCCGGGGCAGGGGCGCCCCGGACTTACATCAGTTTTTGCTGGCCTGAACCCATCACGAAGTAGTAAGGCACGGCGTCCTGGCCGGGTACATCGGGCACAGCGGGCCGTGGCCCGCCGTCGGCCGGGGGAGAGATCCCCGTTATTTCATCGGGGGAAACGGGCGCACGGTTCAGCTCGCGGCCCGTAGCGTCGCGCAGCGCAGCCACTATCGCCGCTGTAGACACGACCGTCGCCGACTCGCCGATGCCTTTGAGCCCGTAGGGCACATCAGGTTCGGGGTCCTCGACGACCGCAGTCGGGACTGGCGGCATGTCGAGGATGGTCGGGAGAAGGTAGTCGGTGAACGAGGGGTTGGCGATCTCACCTTGCCTGAGTTGGACCTCCTCCATCACGGCGAGACCGAGGCCCTGTGCGGTCCCGCCTTCCACCTGCCCACTGAGCCCGAGGGGGTTGAGCACCTTCCCGACGTCGAGAGAGGCTGCAATCTGGAGCACCCGGACCAGCCCGAGATCCTCGTCCACCTCCACCACCGCCCGCTCGGCGGCGAAGGCGAACGACACGTGGATATCCCCCTGGCCGTTCTCGTCGAAGCGCTGGGTGCGGCGGTGGTGGTAGACCTCCTCGCACGACACAGGTTGGCCGAGGAGGTCTTCGATCTCGACCAGCGGCGACCCGTCCCGGGTGACCCACCCGTCGGCGAGCGCAAGCGCAGGGCCGTCGTCGGCCAGGCCGAGGCGCGCCTGGGCACGTTGGAAAAGTTCCTTGCGGACCGAGGCGCACGCCATTTGTACCGCCCCTCCGGCCATCATCGACTGGCGCGAGGCCGACGTCGAGCCCGCGTTGCCGATCAGGGTGTCCGTTGGGTGCATGATGGCGTTCTCCACCTGGAGCTCGGTCCTGGCCACCTGGCCGAGGAACGTGTACAGGCCTTGGCCCATTTCCACCGCAGCGGTGTAAATTTCCGCCACCGGGCCGCCGGGTGAGGTGCTGAGCGTGACTCTGGCAGTTGCCGCGTCGTCGAAACCCTCGCTGAAGGCAACGTTTTTGTAACCGACGGCAATACCGACACCACGCTTGACCCCTTCGCCGCGAGTCACGTTGCCGGTGCCGCCGGGGTAGTGGAGGATGTTCCTGGCCGCGACGGGCTCGATCTCCGGCAAGGGGATTTCGTCGAGCTTCTCGATGACTTTCTTCACGGGGGCGCTCCCGTTCAGCACCTGGCCTGTGGGCAGGACGGAGCCTCTCGACACTGCGTTGCGGAGCCTGATCTCGACCGGGGTCATCCCGAGCAGGCGGGCGAGTTTGTCCATCTGAGCCTCGTGGGCGAAACAAACCTGGGGGGCACCGAAACCCCGCATCGCCCCGCAGGGAGGGTTGTTGGTATATACGACCGTCCCCTCCACCCTGACGTTTGGGACTTCGTAAGGACCTGCTGCAAAAGTCACTGCATTGGCGACAACGGCCGGCGACGAAGAAGCGTAAGCGCCTCCGTCGAAGAGCAACCTGGCGTCAACGGTTACGAGCGTCCCGTCCCGTTTGGCGCCGTGGCGGGCCCAGATGCGCGACGGGTGGCGGTGGACGTGGCCATGGAACGACTCCTCGCGCCCGTAGGAAATCTTGACCGGCTTGCCCGTATGCAAAGCGAGCAGGCAGGCGTGGATTTGCATGTGGATGTCCTCGCGCGACCCGAAGGCGCCGCCGACACCGGCAAGGTGCAGCCTGACCTTCTCCTGCGGCAGGTCAAGGCAAGGCGCGATCTGCTCGCGGTCGACGTGCATCCACTGGGTGGCGATGTAGAGGTCTACGCCGCCGTCTTCTGCCGGGACTGCGAGCCCGGCTTCGGGGCCGAGCGCTGCCTGGTCCTGCATCGCCGTCTCGTAGTAGCCCTCGACCCAGACGTCCGCCTCCGCACCCTCGGGGTCGCCGTGGGCCAGGTGGACGTGGCGCAGCACGTTGCCGAACTCGTGCAGTTTTGGGGCATCGGGGGCCATCGCATGCACCATGTCGAAAACTCCCGGCAACGGCTCGAGCTCGAAATCGATCCTGCCGACGGCCTCTTTGGCCGCCGCCGGAGACTGTGCCGCCACGATCGCAAGGGGCTCCCCCGAATAACGCACTTTGTCCTCGGCGAGGACGGGTTGATCGTCGAAGTTCAACCCGAAACGGTTTTTCCCGGGGACGTCCCCAGCGACGAGAACGGCCGCCACGCCCGGGGCCGCCAACGCCCGGGAGATGTCGAGCCTCCGGACGCGAGCAGATGCGAGACGCGAGCGCAGTGTCGCGCCATAAAGCATCCCTTCGCGCCTGAGGTCGCTCGCGTAGGTGAAAGCCCCGGTGACTTTGGGCTCGCCGTCCTGGCGGAGCGCAGACTCGCCGACCCTTCCTCTCGTGCCGACAGAAACGGGCGTGCCGGTGCTCAACTTCGTGTTCCCCCGGCGCCAAGGTCGGTGACCAGAGCCAGCCCCGCTGGCCGTAGGAGGGCTTTGGCGCTCAACTCAGTTTTGCCTAGTTCACACCAGTGGGTTCAGCCAAAGCCTCTTCGCGCACCGAGGACGCCGAGAGGAGGTAGTAGGCCACTGCCCCGACGATGAGGCCGAAGGCCCAGCTGAAATCGGCGCCGTGGGTGCGGTTCGAGAGGAACCCCGTATAAGCGGGGAAGTAGAACGCAGCATCGATCCACATCATCCCTGCGAACATGCCAAGCCCCAACGATATGAGCGCCTTCCAGTTGACTCCCCCGTCGCGCCAGTAAACGCCGCCTCGCTTGGCAGCAAGGGCGCTCACGTCGTAACGCCCCCGGCGGAGCAGGTAGTCGACCATGAGGATCCCGAACCAGGGGCCGAGCCACACGACGATGTAGTCGAGGAAGCCCGACAGGTCGTTGTAGAACGAGCCCTTGTAGACCGCGTAGGCAGTCACCCCGCCGCAGACGATGGTGTCGACGACGATGCACCCCCACCGCTTGAGCGGTACCCCGAGCGCCTGGAGGGTCACGCCCGAGGAGTACATGTCGATCGTGTTGATGCAGAACAGCTGCGGGAGAGCGAGGATCATGAAGGGCCAGAAAAACCAGCTTGCGAAAGCTGCCGGCACACCGGCTGCACTCGTCGAGGACGGGCTAACGAGGTATGCCGCCGCCCCGAGGAGCTCGAGGAGGATGGAGGGGATGGCAGCACCAAGTGTCGCGGCCCAAAAAGTCTGCGCCCTGGGAGTATTGCGGGGCAGGTAACGGGAGTAGTCGGCGGCATTTTCCGTCCAGCCGAGGCCCCCGGTCGAGACGATCAGCACGACCCCGGTAGTCCAGAGCCACCAGTTGTCGGTGAAGTTCTTGGCCAGGTGCAGGTGGCTCGTATGAGCATGGGGGATGACCAGGATGGCCATGATCGCGAAGACCACGATGAACACGATCGACAGGTAGCGCAGGACCTTGGTGATCGTCGCATGCCCGAGGAACGGCATGACAAACTGCACCGCCACCGCCAGGACGATGACCACAGCCTTGCCTGCATCGTTGATGTGCACTCCCTCGTGGGAAAACATCGTCACCACGATGAGCACTACGAGCCACATGCCCTCGATCTCGAAGCCCACCTGGGTGACCCAGTTGAAAAGGGAAGGCGCCCTGTTGCCGTTGCGGCCAAAGGGCGCCCTGCTCACCATGAACGCCGTCGTCCCCGTTTCCGGGCCCGGCAGGCTTGCCCAGCCAAGGAAGGCGTAGACGAGGTTGCCGACGAGTATCGCCGCGACAGCTTGGACGAACGAGAGCCCGAAGTAGAGCATCAGAGCCCCGTACACGACGAACTCGACGTTCCAGATCGCGCCCGCCCACATCCAGAAAAGGCCTGCGGGCGTCATGGGCCTGTCGCTTTCGGGGACCAGTTCGATCCCCCGCTGTTCGAGCGTGAAGGCGGAGTAACTTTCCGACGTCATCGGGGCGTCGAGCGCGAGCGGTTCGCCGCCTTGGCTCACGGCTTGCCCGGCCGCCAAACTGGGGCCCTTAGCCATGTCCCCTCCCTTGTCAAAGCCCGCTCGTGCGAGCGGGGCGCCATACCTATGGGAACCCTGCCGGAACTAAAGGGCCCGTCTCTAGGGTCTTTGTGCCCTTTGAATAACCGGCTTGCTCCCCGTCTCGTTTGTTGAGGGGACGATACTACGAACGAGCGGCTGGGGCCCACTGCCGGGCGGGTACGGGGAGGCGTACTGGCTATCACACCCGGACCGCTCAGGCCCGCACCGCGCTCAGACCGCCCCCACATGGGTGAGCGAAAACGTCCTGACGTCGACCAGGCCGCGGTCGGTGATCCGGAGCTCGGGGATGACGGAAAGACCGAGGAAGCTCAGCTGCATGAAGGGGGCGTCAAGGGTTACGCCGAGGACCTTCGATACGGCGGCAGCCAGACGCTCCACTTCCCCTGCGACCTCGGCGGCACCCCGGGTGCTCATGAGCCCGCCAACAGGCAAAGGCACCTCGCCTACGACCCGGCCGTCGAGCACGGCCACCTGCCCGCCCCCCATCTCGGCGAGCCGGGCGACGGCCGCAGCCATCTCGTCCGGCCCCGAGGTGCCCCGGCAACCTATAACCATGCAGTTATGGGCGTCGTGAGCCACCGTCGAGGCCATCGCGCCCCGGGCCAGGCCAAAACCCGTCACGTACCCGAGGCCGACCCGGCCGGTCCGCCGGTGGCGCTCGACGACCCCGATGCGCGCCACGTCCGCGCCGGCCAGCGTCACATCCATCACAACGTCCTTGGTCGACAACGACCTCGCTTCCACTGCGATCACCCTCGCCCGCCCGCCGTCCGGCGGCATCAGGTCGAAGCAAGCGGGTGACGGCAGTTCGTCCAGGTGGACCGATTGCAGCATCCATTCCGGGGCCTTCTGGCTCGGGACCGCTCCGGGCACTACCCGCCCGTCGACCGCCACGAGCCGGCCCGCCTGCCAGACGCGGGCGGGCTCGAAGGTCGCAATATCGTCGAAGCACAAGATGTCGGCTTGGTAACCCGGGGCTAGCCACCCGAGATGGTCGAAGTGGTGGTAGTCGGCGGGGTTGCTTGTCGCCAGCACGAGAGCGTCCTCAAGGACCACGCCGGCTGCTACGGCCAGGCGCACGCAGTCGTTGAGGTGGCCCTCCCGGATAAGGGTGTCCGGCTCGCGGTCGTCCGTGCACAGTGCGACCCGGTCGGTGCCGTGGCGAGTAACCGTACCGATGAGGGCGGCGAGGTTGCGGGAGGCCGACCCTTCGCGCACGAAGAGCCACATGCCCTTGCGGCGCTTCTCCTCCGCCTCGTCGAGGTCCGTGCACTCGTGGTCCGACTCCACGCCGGCGGCGAGATAGGCATCGAGTTGCCTGCCCAGTATGCCCGGGGCATGCCCGTCGACACGGCGCCATCCGGCCGCCGCGATCTTGGCGAGCATCTCGGGGTCGCCGTTTATGACGGCGGGGAAGTTCATCACCTCGGCAAGCCCGATCGCGCCATGTTCGTCCAGCAACTGAGCGACCTCGGCGTGGCCCAGCTCTGCCCCCGGGCTTTCGAACGGGGACGCCGGGACGCAGCTCGAAGCACAGACGCCGAAGGTAAAGGGCAGGCGGCTGGCAGCCTCAACCAGCGCGACCACGCCCGGGACCCCGAAGACGTTGGCGAGCTCGTGCGGGTCTGCCGCCACGGCCGTCGTCCCGTGGGGCAGCACAGTCCGGACGAACTCGTCCACCCACAATTTGGTCGACTCGAGGTGCATGTGCGGGTCGATGAAGCCGGCCGTCAGGGAGGCGCCGTCGACCTCAGCCACCTCGTGGGCTTCGCGCGGCCCCCAACCTGCCACCACCCCGTCGGCAATGGCCAGGTCGGTGCGCACCCACTCGCGGGTCCCGGGGACGAAGACCCTCCCGCCCTTTAGCAACAGGTCGGCGGGCTGGTCGCCCCGCGCCACCGCAAGCGCCCTCTGCGAACCACGTCTCGGCGGCATGTGCGGAGTTTACGCGGCTCGGCGCTCGGCCAAGGCTCCTAACGGGGACGTTTAGGCAGCCCGAAGGCGCCGCAGGCTCTCAGCAGAGTCACCCGAGCGCGCCCGCGGCACTGGGTAGAGTGGGCTTTCATGGACCTTACAGCCTATGAAGGTCGCCTGGAACGACCTACCCGCAGCAAACTGCCGGAATTCCAACGAAATGGGCGACTCAAGCATGTGATATTCGCAGAACAGTTCGACCGGTCCATGCTGGAAAACATAAACAATCTTTCCAACATTGTCCGCGAACTGACGAGGGACCGTAAAAATCAGCTTTTCCTCCACAACCTCCTTCCCGAAAAGCGCGCAATGCTTTATTTCACGCAGGCGTCGACCCGGACGTTTCTTTCGTTCCAGGCGGCCTGCCAGCTGCTCGGGATGTCCATCGCAGAAATAAGGGACCCTTCGGTGTCCTCGGAGTACAAGGGCGAGTCCCCGTTCGACTCGATGAGGATGTTCAGCTCGTACTTCGACGTAGTCATAATGCGGACCCCGACAGCCGGGTTCGCTGAGGCGTGCGCGTACTTGATGAACGACCTCGACCAGTTCAACGAGCGAAATGTCCCGGTCGTCAACGGGGGTTCGGGTTCCGACGAGCACCCGACGCAAGCATTGCTCGACATCCACACGATACAGCGTTGCTTCGAGTTCGCCTCCGAGCGCGACTCTTCACGCTGGACGCTGTTCGACGAGTACCGCAAGATGTACCCGGACCTGACAAGGGGGATCGACTCAAAAGTCTTTGGCTTTTGCGGCGACATCCGCCGTGGCCGCACCGTGCGGTCCCTCGCCACTTTGCTGGCCCTTTTCTCCGACGTCACTTTGCACTTCGTCTCGCCCCCGGACCTTGGCCTCCCGCCAAACCTGCGCGACTCGTTGTTGGCAAAAGGCGTCAAGGTGTTCGAGCACGACACGTTGGGTGAGATCATCGAGGAAGTCGACCTTCTTTACATGACCCGGATCCAGTGGGAACACGACGCGGATGCCAAGGCAGGCCGGCCGGCGGCAGTCAATGCCGATTTCGTCCTCACACCCGATTTGGCAAACCGGATGAAGAGCTATGCGCCCATCCTCCACCCGTTCCCGCGCAATGCCGAGATCCCGCCCGAAGTGGACCACAACCCGCGGGCGATGTATTTCCGCCAGGCGCGCAACGGGATGTGGGTCCGGGCCGCTCTTCTCGCCCACCTGTTCGACGTGGACGGGTCGATCCTGGCGCACCACCGCGAGGCATTCTCGACCTACCACGACTACAACGTCGGCACCGCCTAGGTTTTCGGCCGTTTAGCGCTCGCCGGCGCTCCTGTTGCTGCCGAAGCTCTCGGCCGGTAACGGGCGCCGGCGCCGCTCCCCAACCCGGTCCGTCAGCCGGCTCGAGTGGTTTCGCGTCAGGTAGCTGCCCTGGGGAGCCCGGCATAGGCCTTTGCGATCTCGGCGCCCAGCCGGACGTTGCCTCTGACGGCGGCAATATTGGCTTCGATGGACGCGCCGTGGGTGGACTCGGCCAGAGACGCCAGCAAATAAGGCGTCAGGCGTTGGCCCTTCACTCCTTCGGCGTCGGCATTTCTCATCGCCTCGGCAAGGGCGCGGTCGTGCATCGCGGGGTCTAGCTGGTCAGCCTCAGGGACCGGGTTGGCGACGAGGAGCGCCGAGGCTATGCCCATTTCCTCCTGGCGCTGCATGATTCCTGCGACCTCGCCCGGCGTGCGGACCGTCCAGTCGACTGGGTAACCCGAGCTGCTCAGGTAAAACCCCGGGAAGCTCTCGGTGCCGTAGCCGACGACCGTCACGCTGAGCGTCTCGAGCCGTTCGAGAGTGGCAGGCACGTCGAGTACCGACTTCACGCCCGCCGAGACAACCGTGATCCGCGTTTCGCTGAGGACGGACAGGTCGGCCGACTCGTCGAACGACTCGCTGAAGCCACGGTGGATACCGCCAAGTCCACCGGTAGCAAACACCCTGATGCCCGCTGCGGCAGCGAGCCAGGCGGTCGCCGACACCGTCGTCGCCCCGCTTTCCCCTAACGCCATCGCGACCGGGAGGTCCCGCCGCCCGAGCTTGCGCATGGCGCTCCCGTCCGCAACCCGCGCCAGCTCGTCCGGCCCAAGTCCGATGCGCGCCACGCCGTCCAGTACCGCAACTGTCGCCGGGCACGCACCGGCCTCCCGGACGAGCGCCTCCAGATCTTTGGCGACCTCGAGGTTGAGGGGGCTCGGTAGGCCATGGGAGATGATCGTCGACTCGAGCGCGACCACGGGCCCATGCGCACGCAATGCTTCCCCGACCTCGACGCTGAGCGTTGACGATGCGGGCTCGGGCACAGGCGAGACCTTACAGCGCTCGCGCCGCGGCCTCGCGCTGGCCTCGCCGCTGGCCCCCGGCCGGTTCCATCCGCGCCTCCCAAACGGGCCCGCGCGCACCGAACTCACGAGAGCATTTTCAAAATCGCAACTCTTACGACATTGAGACGCGATTTCGCGCTCAAACCTCACGAGAGTGCTGCCCTCGTAAAAACTCTCACGAGATCTGTGCGCGGCCCGCTAGCCGTGCGCCATGCCAAGCCCGCCAGCACCCCGCCCGGCCCCCGCCCCGGTGCCCCCACCCGGGTAAGGCCCGGGCCCAGGCGCCGGGCCGCCGGGCCGCTACCCTCCCAGCAGCCCCGAGACCCCCTGCCGCAGCTCGGACATCAACACCCCCGCCTCCTTGCGGACCTGACCGAGCTCTGCCGGCGAGCAGGGTGCCGTGGTCACCTCCAGGTAGGCCTTCAGCTTGGGCTCCGTACCGCTCGGGCGGAGCACCACGCGGGCCGAGCCTTCGAGCTGGAGCACGAGCAGGTCCGACGGCGGCAGCCCTGCCGCAGCATCGCCTTTCGACAGGTCGCGAACCGATGAGACAGCCAAACCTGCCAATCGCTCCGGCGTCGCCGCCCGCCACCTGGCCATCAGTTGTGCCAGCCGGACGGGCGCGTCGCTCCCCTCCAGCCGCAATGACACTTGCGCCGTGGCGTGGACGCCGAGGAGCGCTTCGAGCGCGTCGAGCCCGTCGAGCAGAGAGCGGCCCTCCGCCCGGGCCCGGGCTGCCATATCCGCTACCACCAGTGCCGCCGAAAGGCCGTCTTTGTCGGCGACCGCATCGCTCACGGCGTACCCGAGCGCCTCCTCGTAACCGAAAAGGAGCCGGTGGCCCGGGCGCTGCCGGGCGGCCCGGGCGATCCACTTGAAGCCGGTCAACGTCTCGGCATAGGCGACGCCCACCCGGGCGGCTAGTGCCGACAGCATTGTGGAGGAGACGACCGTCGTGGCGACCAGGCGGTCTTCGCCGGTTGTACCCGAGATGAGATGGTCGGCCAATAGGACGCCCAGTTGGTCGCCCGACAGCAGCTGGAACCCATCCCCTTCGCGACCGGGGACGGCAACGGCCAAGCGGTCTGCGTCGGGGTCGTTGGCGATCATCAGGTCCGCTCTGAGGCGAGCGGCCTCGGCACGTGCCAGGTCGAGCACTCCGGGTTCCTCGGGGTTGGGGAACGGAGCCGTCGGGAAGTCGGGGTCAGGCTCGGCCTGGGCTGGTACGAGAGCCGGCGGGTCGAAGCCCGCTTCCTCGAGCAGGCCTGGCAAGACGGCGCCACCGACGCCGTGGACTGGGGTGTAGACAATGCGCAGCCTGCGGGGACCGCTTGTGCCCACGAGCGCGACGATGGCGCGCCGGTAGGCCGAGAGGACCTCCGCTTCGTCGACCTCACTCAAGAGACGGTCCGGTGCAGCAGCCAGCTCGGCATCCCCGGGGACGGGGCTCGACGATGCGGCGGCGGCGATCGCCTCGTCGTAGGGCGGTGCCAGCTGGGCGCCATCGCTCAGGTAGACCTTGTAGCCATTGTCGGGCGCCGGGTTGTGGCTGGCCGTGATCATCACGCCGGCGGCGGCGCCGAGGTGGCGGACGGCAAATGCAGTGATAGGGGTCGGGAGGGCGTGGCGAAAATGCATCGCCCGCAAACCGCCGGCCGCCACGACTTTCGCCGCGTCGCCGGCGAAGACCGCCGACCCGTGCCGGGCGTCATGGCCAATAACGACTCCGGCCGCACCATCCTCGCCCGCCCGGCCACCGTCACGACCCTCGCCACCGTCACGACCCTCGCCACCGTCACGACCCCCGCCGCCACGATTTTCGCCGCCGTCACGCCAACCCTTGCCGCTGCCGCCACCGTCCCGGGTCTGCAAAAGGAACCTGGCGAGCCCGGCCGTAGTACGGCGCACGACCGCCCGGTTCATACGCGCCGGGCCCGCGCCGAGCGGACCTCGCAGCCCGGCTGTCCCGAACTGGAGCGGGTGGTCGAAGCGGTCCCGGAGAGCAGCTTCGTCCATGTCCCGGAGCAACCCAGCAAGTTCGGCACGCGCCTCGGGGTCGGGGTCCTCCGCCATCCAGGCCTCCACTCGCCGGAGGAGCTCTTCAGGTAGCCGGCCCGCCGCAGGCACTGCTTGGGCCAGAACTGCTTGAGGCGGGACCGCCCGGGGCGGCACCGGCACTGGCTGGGGAGGCCCGGCTTGGGGCGGCACCGCTTGGGGCGGTTCGGGCGGGCTCATGGCAAAGCGGGGACCAGGTCGGACAGGAGCCTGCCGAGGCGGGGCATCGCCTCGGCGGCGGCAGCCAGGACTTCGCTATGGGAGAGCGGCTCGGGCGATATCCCGGCGGCGAGGTTTGTCACGAGCGAGAGCCCGAGGACAGATGCCCCAAGGTGGCGGGCGGCGATCGCCTCGAGCGCAGTCGACATGCCAACCAGGTTGGCACCGGCAAGGCGGAGCATCGCGATCTCAGCCGGGGTCTCGTAGTGGGGGCCCCGGAGAGCGGCATAGACCCCTTCGGCCAACGACGGGTCGAGCGAGCGGGCGACCTCGCGGAGCGAGGGCGTGTAGAGGTGGGTCAGGTCGACGAACTGAGGCCCGTAGGGAGCGGGTGGGGCGTTGCCGGTCAGGGGCGACGCGCCTGTCAGGTTGATGTGGTCACGCACCAGCACGGGCTGCCCCGGCCGGAACCCCGGGTCGAGCCCTCCGGCTGCATTGGTCAGCACGACGGTGCGAGCGCCCGCGATGACAGCTGTCCGCACGGCGTGGACCACCTCGGCAGGTGAACGGCCCTCGTAGAGGTGGGAACGCCCCAGCATGACAACCACCGGTCTGTGCCCTGCCCGTACCAGGCGGAGCGCTCCTGAATGGCCGGCAACCGTGGGGGCGACGAACCCCGGCAACTCCGCCATTTGAACCTCGGCTTCGGGTTGACCGAACGCGTCGGCAGCAGGAAGCCACCCAGAACCGAGCACGAGGGCAACTTCGGGCGCAGTGCCGGTCCGCCGGAGCAGTTGGGCGGCGGCGGCCTCGGCAAGGCGAAACGGGTCAGTCGCCGCCTCGGGGGCGGGCAAGGCGGCCCCGCTACCCCGCCAGAGCGGGCAACAGGTCTTGCGCGTAAGCGCGCAGCGTCGCCTCTTTCTGGTCGTGCATCAGGTAGATGGCGAACTGGTCGGTCCCGAGGGCTTTCAGTTCCTCCAACCGCTCGCGGTGCGAGGAGACCGGGCCCAGTACGCAGAAGCGGTCGACGATCTCGTCCGGCACAAAATCGGTGCTCGGGTTGCCAGCCTTGCCATGGTGGGCGTAGTCGTACCCCTCCCGGCCGGCTATGTACGAGGTCAGGGCCTCCGGTACGGCCCCCGAAGCCGTCCCGTAGCGCGAGACGATGTCGGCCACGTGGTTGCCCACCATCCCCCCGAACCAGCGCAGCTGGTCCCGCTGGTGCCCAAGGTCGTCGCCGACGTAAGCCGGCGCAGCGACGCACACCTTGAACGCCGCCGGGTCCCGCCCAACCGCCGCGGCTGCAGTACGGGCGACCCCCACGGCCCACCCGACGATGAACGGGTCGGCGATCTGGAGGATCACCCCGTCGGCGCACTGCCCGGCGAGCTCGAGTGCGCGTGGCCCGTAGGCGGCCATCAGCACCTCCAATTGGCCGTCGCGGGCCCAGGGGAGCTTGACGCTCATGTCGCCGACCTGGGCCTGGCGGCCTTCGGCGAGATCCTTGATCGCCATGATGGCCTTGCCGAGCGTGGCAAGGCTTGCCGGCGGCCGGCCGAGGACGCGCACGACAGAGTCGCCTCGCCCGATCCCGCAGACCGTCCGGTTACCGAACATCTCGTTCAGGGTTGCGAACGTCGAGGCGGTAACCGCCCAGCCGCGAGACAGCGGGTTCGTGACCATCGGCCCCACGACTACCGAACTGGTCTTGGCGAGCACCTGGGAGTAGATGACGAACGGCTCCTCCCAAAGCACCGGGGAGTCAAAAGTCCAGATGTACTTGAAGCCGAGCGACTCCGAAAGCTGGGCAAGCTCGACGACCCTGCTCGCCGGTGGGTCGGTCTGGAGGACGACGCCGAAGTCCATGTGCTCTCCTCGCTCTTTAGGCTCTCAGACCAGGTACTCGTTGTGGCCGCGAGGCAGGTACCTGCCCCAGCCCTTCTCGCCCACGTACTTGCCATCCTCGATGATGACCCGTCCCCGGCTGAGGACGGTTGCCACACGGCCCGTGATGGTTTTGCCTTCGTACGCCGAATAATCGACGTTCATGTGGTGCGTCTTGGCGGACAGGGTCTGTTTTGCGCTCGGGTCGTAAAGGACGATGTCGGCGTCGGAACCCGGCGCCAGGACACCCTTTTTGGGGTAGAGGCCGAACATCCTGGCCGGCGTCGTGGCGTTTACCTCCACCCAGCGCGAAAGGCTTATCTCCCCGCCTGCCACGCCTTGGTAGATGAGGTCGACCCGGTTTTCGACACCGGGGATGCCGTTGGGGATCTTGGAGAAGTCGCCCAACCCGAGCTCCTTTTGCTCTTTGAAGCAGAAGGGGCAATGGTCGGTCGAAACAACCGAGAGGTCGTCGGTACGGAGCCCGCGCCAGAGATTGGCCTGGTGCTCCCTGGCGCGAAGCGGCGTCGAGCAAACGTACTTCGCCCCCTCGAAACCTTCGCGCGCCATGTCGTCCGACGAGAGGAACAAGTATTGGGGACAGGTCTCGGCAAAGACGTTTTGGCCCTTGTCGCGGGCCCCGGAAACGGCTTCGAGGGCTCCGGTCGTGGAAAGGTGCACGATGTAAAGAGGGGCACCGCCGGCGACCTTGGCGAGCGCGATGGCCCGGCTGGTTGCCTCCGTCTCGAGCTCGTCGGGCCGGGTCTTGCCGTGGGCCCGCGGCGACGTCTCCCCGCGCGAGAGTGCCTGTTGGACCAGTACGTCGATGGCGATCCCGTTTTCGGCGTGCATCATCACCGTCGCTCCCGACGTGCGCGCTTGCTGCATCGCCAGGAGGATCTCGCCGTCGGTCGAGTAAAAGACGCCCGGATAGGCCATGAACAATTTGAAGCTCGTGACGCCCTCGCCGACCAGGACGTCGATCTCATTGCAGGTCTGGTCGTTGACGTCGGAGACGATCATGTGGAACCCGTAGTCGACGGCGCAGTTCCCCTCAGCTTTGGCGTGCCAGGCGTCGAGCCCCTCACGGAGCGAACGGCCCTTGCGCTGTATGGCGAAATCGACGATCGTCGTCGTACCGCCCCAAGCCGCCGCACGCGACCCGGTTTCGAAAGTGTCCGAGCAAACAGTCCCGCCAAATGGGATTTCCATGTGGGTATGGGCGTCGACGCCGCCGGGGATGACAAGGAGCCCGCGAGCATCGATGTACCGTGCTCCCTCGCCAAAAGTGGTTACGACGCTCGACGCGGGCGCCGCCAGGGCCACGATCTTTTCATCTTCCACCAAGACATCTGCCAGCTGGGCTCCCGTCGCGCTGACGACGGTCCCGCCCGATATCACTGTCCTCACGTCCGCTCTCCTTTCGTCAATCGCTCAACTATGCGTCGCTCGCCGGGCGGCCGCCGCCTGAGGACCGGCGCCGCCTGAGGACCGCCTTCCGCCGGCACCCGGCCGTCACAACCGGCGAGTTTCAGGGCTCGACGAGAGGCGCGTAGGCCACCGGGTTGCGGTCACGGTAAAAAGCCCAGGTTTGGCGGACTTGTTGCAGTAGGTCCATGTCGAGGTCGCGTACGACAACGGCGTCCTTGTCGTCGGGCGCGGGCTCACCGACCAACTGGCCACGCGGGTCGACGAAATAGGATCCTCCGTAAAAATCGTCGTCCCCCAACGGTTCTACGCCCACCCGGTTGATCGCGCCAACGAAGTACTCGTTGGCCACGGCTGCGGCCGGTTGTTCGAGGCGCCACAGGTACTGCGAAAGGCTGCGGCTCGTGGCGGACGGGTTGAAGACGATCCGAGCACCTGCCAAGCCGAGAGCCCTCCACCCTTCGGGGAAATGGCGGTCGTAGCAGATGTAAACGCCGACCGGGCCCACCGCCGTCTGGAAGATGGGGTAACCGAGGTTGCCCGGGCGAAAGTAGTACTTCTCGAAAAAGCCTTTCACCTGAGGTATGTGGGTTTTGCGGTACTTGCCGAGGTAAGTGCCGTCGGCGTCCACGACGAAGGCCGTGTTGTAATAGACGCCAGGCTGTTCCTCCTCGAACACCGGGACGACGAGGACCATGTGGAGCTCACGGGCCAACGACGTCATCAGCTCGGTGGTCGGGCCCCCCGGGACCTTTTCGGTGTAGGAAAAATACTCGGGCTCCTGGACCTGGCAGAAATAGGGGCCGTAGAACAGCTCCTGAAAGCAGAGCACCTGCGCCCCCTGCGCTGCGGCTTCCCGGGCCAGCTCGACATTGGCCTCTACCATCGCAGCCTTGTCCCCCGCCCAGTGGCTCTGCACGAGCGCTGCCCTGACGACGTCAGGCATTGAAACCTCCTTTTTTTTCAGTCCCCGGCGTTCCCGGTGTTCGCGGCGTGCCCCTCACCCAACGACTGCGCCGCGGCCCCGAGCGCATCGCCCAATAGAGTTACGGCTTCTTCGGCCTCGTGATGGCTCACGCAAAGCGGGGGCGCTATGCGGAGCACGTTGCCGTAGAGGCCGCCTTTGCCGATCAGGAGCCCCCGGGCGCGTGCTTCCTCGAGGACGACGTTGGTGGCTTCGACCCATGGCGACCCGCTCCCGGGGTGCACGAGCTCGACCCCGATCATCAGGCCCTTGCCGCGAACGTCGCTGACGAAACTGAAGCGTTGCTGGAGCCCTCGCAGACCAGACAGCAACTTGTCCCCGACTGACTTGGCATTGGCCTGCAGGTCGTGGGAGAGCAGGTAGTCGAGGTTGGCGAGGGCGGCGGCGGTAGCGAGCGGGTTACCGCCGAACGTCGAGATCGACTTGACGTGGACCGAGTCGAGAAGATCGGGGCGGCCGGCTACCCCCGCGATCGCCATCCCGTTGCCCAGGCCCTTGGCGAACGTGATCAGGTCCGGTGTTATGCCGTGCGCCTGGAACCCCCAGAAGTGCTCGCCTGTGCGCCCCCATCCGGTCTGCACCTCGTCGGAGATGAACAGGATGCCGTACTCGTCGAGCACCTCTTTGAGCGCACCGAAAAACCCGTCGGGCGGGACCACGAAACCGCCGACTCCCTGGACGGGTTCTGCGATCATGCAAGCCACGTCGCCCGCGGTCGTGGTCTCGATGACCTGGCGCAGGTCGGCGGCGCTGGCGGCGTTGAACGCCTCGTCCCCCAGGTGGGCGAACGGCCCGCGCCGGCGGTCGCCGTTGTGGAGGTAACTCACCTGTAGCGGGCTCAAGCTCGAAGCCGACCACGAACGGTTGCCGGTCACCGACATGGCAGTGAACGACCGGCCGTGATAGCTGTTGCGCAAGGCGAGCACCTGGTTGGAGCGGCGAGCCGTGCAGCAGAAGAGGAGGGCTGCTTCGTTGGCTTCGGTCCCGGAGCTGACGAAGAAAACCTTCGCATCGGCGATGGTGCTGAGCGATGCGATCTTTTCGGCCAGCTCGACCATCGGGCGTATCAGGTAAAGGGTCGACGTGTGCCAGATGCGGCCGGCCTGTTGACGGAGGGCGTCCACCACCTCGGGCACGGAGTGGCCTGTCATCGTGGTGAGGATGCCCCCGAAAAAGTCGAGGTAATCCCTGCCTTCTGCGTCCGTGACGACACAGCCCTTGCCACTTACGAGCTCGATCGGCTCCTCGTAGTAGGGAGCGACCCAAGCTGGCACCACCCGCCGGTGGCGCTCGAAGAGATCGGCGTTGCTCACGGCGCGACTCTACTAGCCGGGCCAGCTCTAGCCGACCCGCTCGACGATGAGCGGGCCGGTCGGGCGCACCTCGCCGGCGCCGGCGACGATGGTGAAAGCGCCATGGAGGGCGTCGGTAGCGTGTGCGAGGCGAGAGGGGTCGTCGGTGCGCAGTTCCAGCACGGGCTCGCCTATTTTCACATCTTCCCCGGGCTTGACAAGGCAGATCACGCCGGCAGTGGCGCTTACAGGATCCTCCTTGCGCGAGCGGCCCGCACCGAGGCGCCAGGCGGCAACGCCGACGGCCCTCGCGTCCAGGTGGCTCAAGGTCCCGCTGCTGGCGGCGAGCACAGGCTCGGCAACCCGGGCGACGGGAAGAGGGGCGGCCGGGTCCCCGCCCTGCGCGCGCACCATCGCCTCCCAGGCAGCGAGGGCCGAACCATCCCCGAGAGCGCGCCGCGGGTCGCCGGCGAGGCCGGCAAGCTCGAGCATCACTTCGGCCAACGCCACCGTGACCTCTACGAGGTCGGCAGGGCCGCCGCCCTTCAGCACATCGACGGCCTCGGAGACCTCCACGGCATTGCCGACTGCCCTGCCGAGCGGGACGTCCATCGCCGTGAGGAGGGCGGAAACCTTCATCCCCGCCGCCACGCCCAGGTCCACCATCGCCCTTGCCAGCTCCGACGCCCGGGAGCGCTCTTGCATGAAGGCCCCCGACCCGACCTTGACGTCGAGCACGAGGGCCGAGGTGCCTTCGGCGATCTTCTTGGACATGATCGACGACGCGATGAGGCCGATCGATTCGACCGTTGCCGTGATGTCGCGGAGCGCGTAGAGCTTTCTGTCGGCCGGGGCGAGCGACTCGCCGGCGGCGCAGATCACGCAGCCGACGGTCTCGAGCTGGGCGCGCACTTCGCCGGGGCTCAGCTGCGAACGCCACCCCGGGATCGCCTCGAGCTTGTCGAGAGTCCCTCCCGTGTGGCCGAGCCCGCGCCCCGACAGTTGGGGGACGGCCGCTCCCATCGCTGCGAGCAGGGGGGCGAGGACGAGCGAGACTTTGTCCCCGACGCCTCCCGTCGAGTGCTTGTCCACGGTCGGCCTCGAAAGGCCGGACAGGTCGATGACTTCTCCCGATGCGACCATTGCCCTTGTGAAATGGGTGACTTCGGCCGGGCTGAGACCCCGGAGGTAGGCGGCCATGAGCCAGGCGGCTACCTGTTCGTCCGGGATGGCACCGGCGACGTAGCTGTCGACGAACCACTCGACCTGGTCCTGCGTGAGCTCCCCGCCGTCCCGCTTGGTGCGGACAAGGTCGACGGCGTCGAAACGGGCCGTCACTTCTCGCTCGGGCCCCGCCCGGGCCGGGGCGCGCGAGGGGCCGGCGGCGAGCTGGTCACCCGCCCGGGTTTTCGGCCCGCGCCAGGTCGCTGCTGTCGAAAGCACCCGGCAAGAGATCCCCGAGCCGCCGCGGTTCGCCCCCGTCGCCTCCGTCCACCAGCAGCTCCGGGCCCCCGTGCTCCATCAGCAGCTGACGACAGCGGCCGCAGGGCGACATCGGCCGCCCGTCGCCACCAACCACGCTCACGGCGACGAGCCGCCCGGGCCCTGCGTTCACGAGGCCCGAGACGAGGGTGCACTCGGCACAGAGAGTGAGGCCGTAGGAAGCGTTTTCGACGTTGCAACCTGTCACGACCCGGCCGTCGTCGCACAGCCCGGCGGCGCCGACACGGAGCCCCGAATAAGGGACGTAGGCGCGGGCCGCTGCTGCGGCGGCGGACTGGCGAAGCGCGGCCCAGTCCGCTGAAGGCCGGCGCCCTGCTGCGGCCACTTAGCCCTCTCCTTGGCGCACGTGCTGGACACTACACTCATCGCGGTGGCGCCCCCTGTGCACGTGGTGGTCGTGGGGGACGTCATGGTGGACGTGGTGGTACGCCCGCTGGGCCCGTTCAACCGGGGGAGCGACACACCGAGCGAGATCGTTGTCACGCCGGGCGGGTCGGGTGCCAACCAAGCCGTTGCCCTCGCCGCTGCAGGCGCTCGCGTGTCGCTCGTCGGGGTCGTCGGGTACGACGATTTCGGTCAGGCGGCTGCGAGCGCCTTGGCTGCCGCAGGCATCGAGGCTCGCCTCGCTGTCTCGAGCGATGCACGCACCGGCATGGTCGTGTCCTTGGTCGGAGGCTCGGGACAACGGTCGATGCTCACCGACAGGGGTGCAAACATTACCTTGGGCGAGTCGTCTTTCAGCGGGGACCTCTTCGCTGCCGGGCGCCACTTGCACCTTTCGGGCTACGAGTTGCTCGACGACGCCACCCGGCCGGCGGGGTTGACTGCGCTTGCACTGGCAGCTGGTTGCGGCATGACCCGCTCGGTCGACCCCTGCTCGGCTGGGCCGCTCGCCCGAGTAGGCGCACCAGCCTTTCTTGCTTGGACCCACGGGGTGGACTTGTGCTGCGCGAACTTCGACGAGGGGCGGGCTCTCAGCGGGGCGGAGGATCCCGAGGAGATCATCGGCTACCTGCGGCACTACTACAAAGAGGTAGCGCTGACCTTGGGGGCCGATGGCGCATTGTTCTCCGGCGACGGGTACGAGCTCATCTACGCGCCGGCCGAGCCGGTAGAGGTCACGGACACGACAGGCGCCGGGGATGCCTTCACCGGGACCTTCCTCGCGATGCGACTGGGCGGTGTGCCGCCGGATGAGGCGTTGCGCGCTGGCCTGGCCGCCTCTGCCCGCGTCGTCACTACTCCCGGCGCCCGACCCTGGGCCTAGCGGGAGCGCGGCCGACGTCACGGTTAGGCCGCCGTCTGTTAACGTTGCCTCGCCCCCACCAGCCGACTCGAATAAGGAGGGTCACCCGGCATGAACGCACCACGCATGATGCGTACTTCGGCCGCAAGCCTCGGGGCGGCAGTTACCGCCGCTCTCGCGATTGCCACCTGGGGTTCGCCCAGCTCGTCCGCCACCCCCGTTAGGGCACCGCTGGCCATCAAGGCCCCGGACGCCTCGAGTTTCCTAGCCTGCGAGGTCACAGACACGGGCGGTATCAACGACCGGTCGTTCAACGCTTCCGCATACGCCGGTTTGAAGGCTGCCGTGGCTGTGGACCACAACATCGTCCCCAAGTTCCTCTCGTCGTCTTCGACCAGCGACTACACGCCGAACATCGACGACTTCCTGAGCGAGCACTGCGGCATCATCATCACGGTCGGTTACGACATGGCCCAGGCCACCGAGACCGCTGCAAAAGCCAACCCGAAAGAGGACTTTGCGATCGTCGACTGCCCGGGCGGGACTGCCGCCGGTTGCCCAGGCTTCAGCACCTCTGAGACGACCCTGCCCAACATCGACAACCTCGCCTACGAGACCAACCAGGACGCTTTCCTCGGCGGCTACCTCGCCGCCGCGGTGGCCAAGTCCAACTCGATAGCGCCAGGCGGTGCAGTGGGCGAGTTCGGCGGCCAAAACATCCCAACCGTCACCATCTACATGGACGGCTGGGTTGCAGGTGTCCGTTACTACGACCAGGTCAACCACAAGTCGGTAAAGGTGTTCGGTTGGTACCCGACCTCCAAGGGCCGGACCGCCGAAAACTACACGGGCAACGGGTTGTTCACAAACAACTTCACTGACGACGGCCTCGGCAAGACCGACACCCAGACCCTCATCGGCGAGGGCGCAAGCGTGATCTTCTCCGTTGCCGGCGGCGTCGGCCTCGGCGCCGTGGCTGCCATCCAGTCGGCTGACTCGACGACTCCCGGCTCGGTCGAGATGGAGTGGGTCGACACCGATGGCTGCGTCTCGGACCCGAGCGGCTGCAAGTACTTCATCACGAGCGTCGAAAAGGGCATCGCACCGTCCGTCGAGACGGCCGTGCTGGCCGCGGCCCGCAACACCTTCAAGGGCGGTTTCTACACGGGCACCCTCGGCAACAACGGCGTCGCTCTGGCCCCGTACCACGACTTCGCAGGCAAGATCCCGGCGAGCGTGACGTCCCGGCTCGCCACCATCAAGGCAGGCATCGAGAGCGGCAAGATCTCCGTGAACCCTTGCAGCTACCCGGCTGCGGCGGCCACGCCCTCCACGTCTGCCTCCTCCGTCTGCTCGGGGTAACGGGCAACCGCAACTGACACAGAGCCGGTAGCGGGCGGGCCAGTCGACTGGGCGCGGCCGGCCCGCTACAGCTCTGGTGACTTGAGGGGACCGGGTGGGCCAACAACCTGCCCGGTCTTTCATGTGGAGCCAGGGGGCGCGCGATGAAGCTCGAACTCATCGACATTACAAAGCGCTTCGGCCAGCTCGTCGCGAACGACGAGGTGAGCCTGAGTGTCGAAGAGGGAGAGATCCACGGTCTCCTCGGCGAGAACGGCGCCGGCAAGACGACCCTGATGAACGTGCTGTTCGGCATGGTCCGGCCTGACAGCGGCGAGATCCGCATCGGAGGCAAACCGGTCCGGATCTCGGATCCGGGTGACGCCGTGCGCGCCGGGATCGGGATGGTCCACCAGCATTTCATGCTCGTGCCTGTCTTCACCGTGGCCGAAAACGTCGTGCTCGGGTACGAGCCAACAAAGGCCAGGGTGTTTTACGATCGCCGCAAGGCCGCCGCGAACATACGCCGGCTGTCGGCCGAGTACGGGCTCGAGGTGGACCCTGACGCCGTCGTCGAGGACCTCCCGGTCGGTGTCCAGCAACGAGTCGAGATACTAAAGGCCCTGGAACGCGACGCTCACGTGCTCATCCTCGACGAACCGACGGCGGTACTGACGCCCCAGGAAACCGAGGCTCTCTTCCGGATCATGCGCTCGCTTGCGGCCACCGGGCGGTCGATCCTCTTCATCA